>JADMIO012976633.1_pt1 | contig 99228 bp, 77 predicted proteins | sample 8958161 | NCBI WGS metagenome assembly JADMIO01 (sample SAMN16585339, study PRJNA669376) | soil metagenome | isolation source: Crop rotation soil | place: USA: Cullars Rotation, Alabama | collected 2011
CTGGGACCACGGTCCCACTCGTATCGTCGGTCTGATTATTAGTCTGGGACCACGGTCCCACTCGTATCGTCGGTCTGATTATTAGTCTGGGACCACGATCCCACTCGTGTTGTCGGTCTGATTATCGGTCTGGGACCACGGTCCCACTTGTATTGTCGATCAGACTATCAGCGTGAGACTACGATTCCATCAATGCCTGTCAAGGGCAAGTATTGACATTCGTCGTAACCTGTAGAACGGAGTAACCTCGGTGTGCGGTTGTATGCCTGCTGTGGATTGCTGCTGTGTCCTGCTTATCCACAACATTTTGCGCACGGTTATGTGGACAAAATACCTGGTTACCCAGGCCGTGCCGGCACGTTAACCGGGCTGCATCCGATGCAAGTGTGTCGCTGTCGACGAGCTCGCGAGCTCGGACATGAGGTTGCCCCGTATTCAGTGTCGCTGATTTGTATTGTCTGAAGTTGCTTTTACGTTAAGTTGATGCAGATCAATTAATACGATACCTGCGTCATAATTGATTATTTGACGTGGTTTGATGGCCTCCACGCACGTTGTGATATGTAGATGATAATCATTATCACTTTACGGGTCCTTTCCGGTGATCCGACAGGTTACGGGGCGGCGACCTCGCGGGTTTTCGCTATTTATGAAAATTTTCCGGTTTAAGGCGTTTCCGTTCTTCTTCGTCATAACTTAATGTTTTTATTTAAAATACCCTCTGAAAAGAAAGGAAACGACAGGTGCTGAAAGCGAGCTTTTTGGCCTCTGTCGTTTCCTTTCTCTGTTTTTGTCCGTGGAATGAACAATGGAAGTCCGAGCTCATCGCTAATAACTTCGTATAGCATACATTATACGAAGTTATATTCGATGCGGCCGATCTAGCAGAAAGTCAAAAGCCTCCGACCGGAGGCTTTTAACTTCTGTCACCTAGGTTACGCCCCGCCCTGCCACTCATCGCAGTACTGTTGTAATTCATTAAGCATTCTGCCGACATGGAAGCCATCACAAACGGCATGATGAACCTGAATCGCCAGCGGCATCAGCACCTTGTCGCCTTGCGTATAATATTTGCCCATGGTGAAAACGGGGGCGAAGAAGTTGTCCATATTGGCCACGTTTAAATCAAAACTGGTGAAACTCACCCAGGGATTGGCTGAGACGAAAAACATATTCTCAATAAACCCTTTAGGGAAATAGGCCAGGTTTTCACCGTAACACGCCACATCTTGCGAATATATGTGTAGAAACTGCCGGAAATCGTCGTGGTATTCACTCCAGAGCGATGAAAACGTTTCAGTTTGCTCATGGAAAACGGTGTAACAAGGGTGAACACTATCCCATATCACCAGCTCACCGTCTTTCATTGCCATACGAAATTCCGGATGAGCATTCATCAGGCGGGCAAGAATGTGAATAAAGGCCGGATAAAACTTGTGCTTATTTTTCTTTACGGTCTTTAAAAAGGCCGTAATATCCAGCTGAACGGTCTGGTTATAGGTACATTGAGCAACTGACTGAAATGCCTCAAAATGTTCTTTACGATGCCATTGGGATATATCAACGGTGGTATATCCAGTGATTTTTTTCTCCATTTTAGCTTCCTTAGCTCCTGAAAATCTCGATAACTCAAAAAATACGCCCGGTAGTGATCTTATTTCATTATGGTGAAAGTTGGAACCTCTTACGTGCCGATCAGATTAAAACGAAAGGCCCAGTCTTTCGACTGAGCCTTTCGTTTTATTTGACCATGTTGGTATGATTTAAATTAATACGACTCACTATAGGGTCAGTGCGGCCGCGACTTCAAGTCACGTGAATTCCAAGCTTCGGATCCCACTGTGCTGGAAAGATAAAATGCCCGTTTTCTTTTTTTGTCGTAAGACAATTTGCCCTGCGGTTCTTTCGATTCACGTATTCACGTATCCAAATATTCTCGTATTGAGTTCTAACAAAATTGGCGTATTCAACGCTATCAGTTTTTAGGAGACCACCCTTCTTATGTCCCTCTTCCGTAAAAAATCTATCGAACAGATGATGATCGGCGCGCAAAACACCGCGTTGAAGAAAGTGCTGGGCCCCCTCGATCTCACGCTGTTGGGTATCGGCGCGATTATCGGCACCGGTATTTTCGTTCTAACGGGCACGGGTGCCGTGCAAGCGGGCCCTGCGTTGATGGTGGCTTTTGTGATCGCGGCTATTGCGTGTTGTCTCGCGGGGCTGGCCTATGCGGAGTTCGCTTCTACGATTCCCGTTGCCGGTTCGATTTATACCTATTCGTATGCCACACTGGGCGAATTCGCAGCGTGGGTGATTGGTTGGGATCTGATGCTCGAATATGGGCTGGCGACTTCTGCGGTTTCCGTGGGCTGGTCGGGTTATTTGCAGTCGCTCTTTGCGGGCTTTGGTTTCAGCTTACCGGTTGCGCTATCCGCTGCGCCGGGGGCTGTGCCGGGGCAGGAGACATTTTTTAATCTACCCGCGTTCCTGGTGATGATGGTGATTACGACGCTCCTATCGATGGGCGTGCGTGAATCGACTCGGGTGAACAACATTATGGTACTGATTAAAGTTGCTGTCGTGTTGGCCGTGATTGGTGTGGGCGCTTTCCATGTTCAACCGGCGAATTGGCATCCATTTATGCCTAACGGTTGGAACGGGGTGTTTGGCGCGGCAGCCGTCATGTTTTTTGCGTTTATTGGCTTTGATTCGGTGTCTTCAGCTGCGGAAGAAGTCAAGAATCCGAAGCGTGATTTACCGATTGGGATTATCGCGTCGCTCGCTGTGTGCGCGGTGTTATATATCGCGGTTGCAGCGGTGGTAACGGGCATTGTGCCTTCCGCGAATTTCGCGAATGTCTTGTCGCATCCTGTTTCTTACGCGCTGCAAGTCGCTGGGCAAAAGTGGGTGGCAGGCTTTGTCGATCTTGGTGCGGTGTTAGGCATGCTGACGGTGATTCTCGTGATGAGTTATGGTCAGACGCGCATCATTTTCGCTATGTCGCGCGATGGTTTATTGCCGCGCAGGCTCTCGCATGTCCATCCGCGTTACGCCACGCCATTTTTGACAACATGGCTTGTGGGTATCATCTTTGGTTTGATCGGCGCGTTGGTTCCGCTGACGATATTGGCTGAGCTGATCAACATTGGCACCTTAGCGGCTTTTTCGATGGTGTCGGTCGCCGTGCTCGTGTTACGTCGCACGCATCCCACGTTGCCCCGTGCTTTTCGTTGCCCAGGCGTGCCTGGGGTGCCGATTGTGGCGATTGCGGCATGCGTGTTTCTGATGGCGCATCTGCAAGCGATGACCTGGGTTGCGTTCCTGGTGTGGCTCGGTTTGGGCATGGTGGTTTATTTCGGCTATGCGCGCCGGCATTCTTTGCTAAGGCATGCGAAGTAGATTACTTGCACCGCGTCAAATGGCTTCGATCTGGATGATGGTTTTGTCTTCTTTTTTGTTTGCGCTCATGGGCGTATTCGTTAAGCTAGCCTCTGCTCATTATTCGATCGGCGAAATAGTTTTCTACCGCAGCCTTATCGGGTTGGCGCTCATGATGGGGCGGGCATGTCCTCAACAATGGCCGGGAACTGATCTTCTGGCCCAAGCGGCGCTTCTTCCCTCCACTCAGCCAACAGCTCGACGATGTTCGTTGGCCGAGTCACGGGCTCGATGATGAGTTTGCTGCCTTCGCGGTGGATCAGAACACGATCCCCCGGCAACTCGAATTCCACAGGAATCCGCACGGCCTGGCTGCGGTTGTTGCGAAACAGTTTGGCCTCCTTAGGCCTGGATGGCGTCGATAGGGTAGGCATGACAGTGCTCTTCGATGTATATGCCATATTTGTATATGCCTGGCTGTGCCGTGTCAATCGGGCGTCTTGTCCAACCAGAAATGAGCCTGGGCGGGTCGAGCGCGAAAAGTGGGTGCTTTTGATGGACGTGGCCAGCTAGCTGATGACGGTTTCTGCCATAGAGGGTGCCCGCTTGATGCCCGTGGATGTCGAAATCCGGCTTGAAGTAAGTGGTTTTGCTGGGCGAGTTTCACAAAGATCTCGATGATCGCATGATCGTGGCGACGGCACGTCGGCTTGATGAGAAATAGGAGATAAAAGCACTGCGTCTGTAGTCAATATGAATTGGATTTAGGCTATTTTATTTATTGTTTGGGTCGATCGAGTTTGGCTTGTTGTGATTAATTTTTGCCGTGAATCCGTTTGGCAAAAGCCTCGTTTTCGATGCGTTGTTCTTCGGGAGCAAGGTTAGTACGTCCGTCTCTCACGGTGAATTTTGTAAAATCAGGACATTCACGCCGCTTAACATCCTTTTCTTGGAAGACGAAATATCGAGGAAATCTCACAAGGGCTTTACCGCGCAGGTGAGCGCACTGGATGCGGGTTACGCTGAAGGAGTTTGATGCGTTGTACTTGGCGCCAGAGTGGCTTCTACATCCTGAATCTGGGCGCGCAGGCCGGGAAGATCACGCTGAACTGTTTTCCAGACGATTTCCAAATCTACCTTGTCATAGCCATGCGAGACGCGATTACGCATCGTGTACATGATCTGCCAAGGAATGTCGTCGTGCTGCGCAGCGAATTTCGGAACTACACGCTGAATGTTGTTCGCCGCCTCGCCGATAATCTCGATGTTTCGGATCACAGCGTCTTGTACCAATTCGCTGTTCAGGAATCCGATCTCATCCATGTTTGCTGTATAGCGATCGATGCGCTCAATGGCCCGCAGAATGTGGCTCAGGTAGTCAATGGCCCGCAGTGTCTTGGTCATACTGGCATTGCCTCAGAGAGAACCCGACTGCGGAAAGCATCGGGCAAGGCTCTAGGTGTTAGCACATCGACCGATACGCCAAGAAGACGTTGCAGTTCTACTTGGATGGCGGCCACGTCCATGAGCGTCGTCTCAGGCGTCGGATCAATGAGGATGTCCAGGTCGCTGCTGTCCGTGTCCTGGCCGTGCAGAACAGAGCCGAACACCCTGGCATTTCGGGCACGGTGAGATTCGACCACGAGTCGAATCGCGGCGCGGTTCGACTGCAATGCTTCTGAAGGTTTCAAGTATTTTCCTCACAGTGGAATCCAGGTTAATGATAAGCCAAACGCGAAGCTGCACACAACATTACAATTTGGTTTGGCTTGCACGCTCCTTTACCACATCGTCGGTTACGAAATTTCTGACTCCTTGGGGGTATCGTCGTCAAGGTTCAGGTCCGCTTCCAAGCCAGGTCGCCCTTAGTACGTTCGCATTGATTTATTAACGTGAAAGAAACTGTGATGAAGGCGAGCAAATAACCCCCGTGCTGACGATAGTTTTAGATCGAAGGCTTGAAGATAGGCCTCCGCGAGCTCGGGCCTCGCAAAATGCCAGGGGTCGGGCAGGGGAGTTTCATGAAGTTTCATTGGAAGTGAAACGTTTTTTTATGGGGGAAACTGGATGATGCCCGTTTTGGCGACGCCGTTTAAGTGCTACGACTGCTGCGCTGTGCTTGGTCTGTTTCTTTAGAAGATGAAATCCCTGGAGAAATCGATAAAGGTTGGGTTAGTTGTCAGTTGAGTGAGCGATTTGGTTTTGTTTGTTGTGATTGATTGTCGCGGTGAAAAATTTGCTCGTCAAAAGTTCCGTTTTTGATGCGATAGTTGTTAAAGCACTCTCCCCTTCGGGTGCGAAGAAGAAAACCCGAAGGGGAAGTAGGGGGTTGAGTTATTTGGAGTTGATGGTTATTGACTATGCGAATAGTGGTCCGGATTCTGGAAACTCCATAACTTTAATAAAAAATTTCATTTTTTTACCCTCTAAAATTTCTTTCCTAAGATTTAAAATTTCTCGTTTTTCTTCTGTGGCTAGTTCTTTGGGAAGCTTTGAAAATTCTATAAAATCTTCCGATAATTTTTTATCGGCATCAGATAGAATTTTGTTTTCCTTTATTAAATGTTGTCGTTCTTCTTGTAAGGTTAATTTTTTTTTTGCCTTTGCCATTATCACGGAATCTCGTAACGATGCGTTGTTTTGATATATCTGTAAGTTCCTGATTTAAACGTGTGCTTTGCGTAAAAGAAGAAGTCTGAGAAGCTAAGTTTAGTGAATCAAGATATTTGGCATAATCTCTAACATATCCAGGTTTATGGGTTGCATCTGAGCGAACTGAAGTTGATTTAGGTTGAAATTTATTTTCGACGTTAAATTTTGTTGATTTTTCTAAATTAGGGGTTTTGGTATTTCTCGAGATAAGAAGCTCTTCTGAATGACGTATATTATTGTTTGATAAGAAATTTTCGACATTTTGTCGGATTCTTTGAGCAATTAATTCTGATGTTTCCTTCTTAAGGATCCCGCTTTGCTCCAATATTAATTGAGCTTTCGATTGGATTGTTCCGGGAAAATCTGGAGTCCGTTGCTCTTTGCTCGTCTGTTCGATCATTTCTTTGATTTTTTGTTTTGATAACAATATACTTTTGATTTCGAGTGTAATTTTGTGGACAACGTTTTTTAAATCTTTATCCGAGATTTTGGAAGAGGCCAATATTAATTTGGTTCGTCTTTCGATGTCATTGAAAAAACCTACAGGGTCTAAGCCAAGTTGTGATTGATTGTCTTGTATCTTTCGTTCGACCATTTTTCTGATTCCTACGGCATAGGATTCTTTTTCATTCCAGTTGGAACTAGTATATGGCTGAAGTATTGGCGCAATGTTCAATTCGATTCTGAAAAGAGAGACCGTAAAGTGGAAAACATCAGGTTCTATCTTCAGTAGGTAATTAAGTGTTGCAGGGTAACTGTTTTGATTTATGGCCGACTGAGGCTCTACAGCAGCATCTTGCGTCGGTTCAGAACTCAAATGAGTTTTTCCTGCACACTTAGAGTCCTCGTCGTCGAGGTGCTTCATTGCGGTGGAAAGCGGCTCTCCGAACTCAGCTTTTAATAAGCGTTGGAAACGGGGGTTGTCCTCCCACTCGTCGATGAGTTTTTGCGCTTCTTTGGTGTAATCCCTCTTATTTTTAACGCATAGTTCAAGAGCTCTAGCTTGGTGTTGCTCGGAGGGGAAGGGGTGAGGGCGATTTTCAATTTTCTGCACGCCAGTTTGATAGTATTCATACTGCGAATTGATAAATCTTGCTTTGGAAAGAGCTGATAACTGATTCGCTGGATATTGCCTACTAGCTTGAAAATCTGATGTATCTTTGTTTCCTATTATCGATATAAGATGCCGAAATTCCTCTCCGAGGCTACCACATAGTTCTCCCCAAGTCTCGGGCTTGAAAATTCCGTGATCGCGATCGTGAGAGAGCCCTTTTGGTTTCACAAATAATATTTTTTTGCCGAATATTGTTACAAAGTCTGGAGTTTTTTCTTTTGAATGACATCTAGAATTGACTTGACTTGACTTGACTTGCTAATACCATTTCTCATATCAATCTCCCGCGTCTAAGAAAATTAAAAACCCAACCCCTAACCGAGATTGACCAATAGCATAAATATTAGACGTATTCGCTCCCGAAGACTTTCACAATATCCCCTTTTGCTTTCAACGCACTTGCGCAACGCCGTCTATTCGATGGCGGTTTCAAAAATGACGAATTTCTTATAGGAAATTTCCCAATACAACCCAATCAAAAGAATCACAAAAAAAAGCGGACAGCCGCAGCCGTCCGCTCATCCTTACAACCACTAAACCCCTAAAACATCACTGCTGCCGTGGCACAAACTGTCCGCGATACTGCAGGACCGGATGTTCTCTTTCTAGTTCGATATCCAGTAGCGGCAATTGACGTATCGACTTCGCGGCTTGTGCTCCCAGTGCTGGGATACTGCCTAAACGTGAAGGCGGTGCAAGATGCGAGTTAACCAGCAGCTCTAGTTCGCTTCTCAAATTCGCCCGCAAGACAGCGTCCATCGAAGGACGAATTTGCGTGAGCAACGCATTCCACGCCGTATCGCCATAGTTGGTCACGTAGTAATCGAAACCCGTCGGGTTCGCAATAACCGGTGAACAGCCATCGAGACGGATCTCTTTTTGCGTTTCATTAAATGCAAACCGTTTGCGTTCTGTCAGCCCTTCGCCATAAGCCAGCGTCACAGGAATCATCCAGCGCGTGCCCGGATATTTATTCGTATTCGGATACGGCGCTTGTTTTAACGTCACCACATTTTGATTTTTCGAGAAATCGCATTGCGTGTCGAGCGATAATAAAGGCACGCCCGTTTGACGCACAAAGCTATCCCCAATCGGGCCCATCCGTAAGCCGCTTGCATCCGATAACGCATCCCATAAACGCTTTGGCGTCACATTACCGAACGAATAATCCTTCAGGTATTGTTGCAAGCCTTTGCGCATGACTTCTTCGCCCAAATAACCCTCGAGCATCTTGAGCACGTGTCCCCCTTTGGTATAGGTGAACGCACTGGCACTCAATACGAAATCATTTGATGCCCACGAATTGAAGTTCGGTTGAATCGGGAAAGCATTCGGCCCGATATCTCTGTTGATCACGCGATATTTGCTTGGGATTTGATCGAGCCAACTGAATTGATCAGGAAAGAATTGGATCGATGTTTTCGTCGCAAAGAACGTCGCGAAAGATTCATTCATCCAAACGTTGTCCCACCAATCGAGCGTAACTAGATCTCCAAACCATTGATGCGCGACTTCGTGCGTGATGACGTTATGACCATAACGCGACATGGGTTGACCAGGCTCGGGCAGAATATCATCGGCGAATTCGAGAATCGAGCCCCAGTTTTCCATTCCACCAAAATTCAAATCTTTTTCATCTTTAAACGCATCATTAGCCGCAACGGTGTCGAATTTAGTGAGCGGTAATGGAATGCCGGTATAGCGGTAATAATAATCGAGCGCCTGCTTCGTTTGTTGCATCGCAGGTTTCGCCCATTCGCGCATGCCCGGTGGGGTGAAAATGCGCAGCGGCATGCCTCTGCCATCCGGTAGCGGATTTGAATAGTAGTCCTCATAAATATCGAACAGGCCGCCCCCAAAAAAGAGCAAATACGAGGGCATGGGGGGCGTTTTCTCGAACGATACAAGCTTGTAGCCGCTTCCGACGCTGACGGAGGGCTTTTCAGCGGCATTCGATACGACACGCCATGCTTGCGGCACTTCCGCTGACACTTCATAAGTCGGCCTAAATGCAGGCTCGTCCCAGCCAGGGAACCATTGTCGTGCAAGATTGGTTTCGCCTTGCGTCAGAATCGCGCCACTGGTGCTGCCATCGGTGCCCATCAGATCGACACGGAAAATGCCTTGCGCAGCAGAGCAGCCTGGATACGGATCGTCACCGCAACTGCCGCCGGTTTTATTCACAGGATCATCATATGTTTTGAAGTTAATGATGCCCTGCCATTCCATATGCAATGAATAAGTGCCCGCTGAAATCGTGCCGCTCGTTGGACGCAGTTGATAGTAATCGCCTTTGTCTTGTGGTGTGGCAATCAATTGCACATTACCGGGCTGCAATATGATTTTATCGTTAATGAACTGAATGCGACGCGCGGCAACGACGATATGAGGCGTCGATTTGAGCACTTTGATTTCGACATCTGCGCGGCCCGTGAATTGATTGAGCGCATCGTTCGGGCGAAACCAAAGTTTATAGTTGATCGGCATGACCGAATCAGGCATCTCGACAGGTTTAGCGCTTTTATCCGGTGTCGAAGGTGCAGATAGCGTGTTGGATGAGGGGTTAGCGAGTGTGCTGAGCGACGCTACTGAACTGCTCAAGCCACCGTCGTCTCCTCCGCAAGCGCCTAGCCCCAGCGCCCCCACTAATAATAAATAGCGAATCTTGTGAATGTTTACCCACATACTCTGATCCTCACGTTGAATAAAAGTGTGATGCATTAATTTGATTTCGAGGCGCAAATATCGACGTCGATCATGCTGTGCAAGCACGAACATGTTTAGCTTCAAGCGGAAAAGAAAAGGCGTCAATAAACGGACTATTCGGTACTAGAATGAAAAAAATGGTTTTGATTTATTCTGAAAAAATAAAATAGGCAGGCTGTTTTATTTTTTTAATATTTTTTAAATTTCTTCGGGTAAGTGTTGCTGGTAAATAAGTTTGAATTTTGTTAAATTAGGCCCCCCCATGGCAGCGGAGCCCCTTGATGAAGTGCGTTGTAGAACTGAGTGAAGCGGAGGACAAGACTTTGCAACAAATGTCGTTGAATCACCCGCACCGCGACATACGCATTCGTGCCGCAGGGGTGCTGATGTTGGGACGCAAGATCAAACTGACCGAGGTAGCTAAACAACTCGAAGTGAGTGGGCAGTCGGTCTACAACTGGGCGCATACTTGGCGCGAATCCGGCGTATGTGGGCTGCTGGTTGGTCATAAAGGTGGACGTTCCTGTGCGTTGTCTGAAGCCATGATTGCGACGGCCATCGAGGCGGCCAACGCCGAATTGATGACACTCAAAAAGATTGCGCAGCGCGTTGAAGAGGTTCATGGCGTGCCCTTTCCCTGTCGCCTCGATACCTTGTCGAGCACGCTTAAGCGGGCTGGTTTTTCCTATAAACGTGGCCGTTACTCGTTAAAAAAAAGCGTAACCCCGAAGAGTTCGCCGTGAAGGCTGCCACCCTTGTGAAGTTACAGCAGGCCGCACACGATGGCGCGTGTCAGTTGTTTTACTTTGATCAATCTGGGTTCAGTGCTTCTCCCCCGGTGCAGCGCGGCTGGTCGCCCATCGGCAAACCGCACCAGGTCTTCCCGCAACCCCACTGCAAACGATCCGTCCTCGGCGCACTGAATTTCGGTGCCCAATTGCTGACGTATCATGCCAGCAAGACCACTATCAAACGCCCCGATGTCGTGCAATTTCTTGACCAGATCGCTCACCAAAGCATACCCGACCTCCTGACGGTGGTCGTTCTCGACAATGCCTCGATTCATCACAACATCGATCAGGAAACTATCGACCGATGGTTTCTCGAACATCGCATGGTGCTGTTCTATCTACCCCCTTATAGTCCCGAACTCAATCTCATCGAGATCCTCTGGAAGCACGCCAAGTATCACTGGCGACAATTTGTCACCTGGACCAAGGACACTATCGATACAGAAATCGAAAAACTCCTCGGCAAATTCGGCTCAGAATTCCAAATTAATTTTTCTTGAATACTTAAATTCTCCGCCGCTTGCGGCGAATAATGAGACTTGGAACTGAAATTGGAATCAGACTTTGAGGATGAGCGAATACATCCATAAGATCCATAGAACCATAAAAATCAGCGCGTAACGGTATGGCTATTCCAGCAACTTTTGTCTCTCGTGCCACGTCTCCTGAACGAAAGGGTCTGTGATCCCGTAGAGGCCATGGCCACGCCGCATGATGAGGTTCGCATCCATCAGGTCGTTGACCATCGGTTGAATTTCCTCCACTTTGACCTCCCTCCCCAGGGTTTTGCTGTAAGCGATGGCGGCTTCGGTGGAGAACATGCCCTTGGCATCGCCGTCTGCGCTCGCCACGCGCTCGAAGATGGCGGTGGCCAGCGCCCCGAGTTGTTCGAGCTTGGCGAGTTCGATGTCGGCTGTGATGGTGCGCAAGGTTGCGGCAATGACGGGCAGGTAGGTATCGGGATCGCCGCCGGCGGGCAGATGCATCTGCAACTGGCGCAGCGCCTTGAGCATCTCTTCGGGGCGGTTGCCCAAGGTTCGGAACGCCGTATTGGCAACGCGTCGAGAGGGTAGGTGTGAGACACCCTCGGATTTGAGGCGCTTAAGGAGATAGGCCACGTAATCCGCATCCAAGACAGGATAGGGCAGGGAAGTGGCGCCATTGAACGCCTGGGTGCGGCGCGTCGTCAGTTCGCTCACCATCGCCCGATGGGAGCTTGTTCCGATGAAAAGGAAATGACCGGGCGTGCCAGGCCGTGGATTGACCGCATCTCGAGCCGCTTTGAGCCCGAGCAGCAACTGGTTGCCTTCTTCAGTCGTGATGGCTTGCTGCACCTCGTCGACAATGAGCGCCACGTCGGCTTTCACCTGGTCTACCACCTTGGTGATCGCTTGGGAGAGGGGGATGCCATCGGGCTCACCCACCTTGTCGAGCTTGAATCCGAATTTCAGCCCGCACACGCCGACATCCACGTTGCTGACTTTGTTTAGCTTGGTCAGCATGGATGAACCGGGCGTCTGCAGTTCTTCCAAGGCGCGCCGGATGGCGTCGCGCACCAGCTGCGCTGGATTGGCCTTGGTGTCGCTCCAGAGGTCCACGTAGATGACCAACGCGCCTTCCCGCTCGAGCGCGGGTATGAGGTCGTTGTGCAGGAAGGTGGTCTTGCCGGTGCGACGCAATCCGGACAGAAAGAGACCGGAGCGCAAGCCTTCGCTCAACACGTCCGGGTGAATGAGCTGTCTAGCCATTTGCGCGGCCAGATCAGGTCGTGAAAAGTAATGGCTCATTTGAATGACTCATAATTATTTGATGAGTATAATTATACGTAAAAAATAATTTTTGATAAAGCAGGCGGTCCGTGCCAGTGGAGCGCCGCATCGTGATATGGGTGAGTGTGAGCATTCGAGATTCGGGGGGTATCGTTCAATGAAGCGCAATCTATTGCGTCAGATGGCCGTTGTGCGGCGCTTATGGGTTCGTCGGCCTCAGTTAATGCGCCCGCGATTACCGGGCTACTATGATCGGGCATTGCTGTGCGGTGGGGGCGTGTTGGTGAGCGTGGCGATCATCGCGGCAGCGATGGCGGCAATGGCCTATCGTTTCGAGCAACGCATCGATGAATGGCAATTCTTTTTTATTGCACGTCAAGATGCGGTAAAAACATTTGTCGAGCGGAATCAAGCACGGCTCAGGCAGGCGGTCGAAACCTATGAAGCGATAGGGAATGCGTATGATTACGAGGCAATTCCGATCAATGATTATCGACAGTTGCTGATACGGAATAAAGGTGTTTTAACGGTTAGGCCCGATATCGCGCTGCCTTTTACCGTTGCCACGACACTCACGCAGCCGGCGCAGCACGCGCAACTGCTTGCCGTGTGGCAATTGATTCATGAAATTTCGCCCGCCTCATTATTGTATTTACCCAATAAAAGAAAAGAGGCAAGTGGTTTTATTTATACGGAAGATCATCGATTTCTCGCTGTATGGCCGCCGCTTCCTGATGCCGCGCTAAGTGAGATGCGGCGCGCGCATATCGAGCCTTTTATCGCACGTTATGTGGCAAGAGTGGACGATGAATTAAAACAGCATTCCGATGCGCTGTTGCATAAACAACCTATCTTTTGGGTTTCACCGTATGAATCAGAAATAGAGGGCGCGCGAGTAATGCATTACGCCGCGCCGATTTATCAGGGCGCGCAACGCATTGCCGTATTGGTGATGACGATACCGTTAGCGGCGTTCGAGCAGGCTGCGCCGCCTAAGCCGCATGATCCCGATTTCTTTGTGCTATCGCGCGATGGGCAACAGGTATTTGGAACCGATGCGATGCGCCCGCGTATACAACGTTGGAAACGGCGGATGGAATTTTCGCCTGATTTTTTACAGGCGACTCGAAACGTGCGCACGGTGCGTATTGGCGGCAATTTTTTTATGACTCAGCGTATTGCGGGCCCAGATTGGATTGCCGTGTATGCCTTCGATTGGCGAACGCTTGCGTTGAATCAGCGTGCAGTATTGCTTTCGACGGGGGGCTTTACGCTGATTGTGATGGGTTTGTTGTGGTTATTTATCGTATCGCTGGACCGCCTTGCGCTTGCGCCCTTACGCTCACGTGCGCGGCGTGTGTATGAGAGCGAAGCGTTTAGCCGAACTGTTTTTGCGATGGCCCCGGTAGGGTTGACGGTTTTCGATCCCGTGGCGCACCGTATCGTGAAGCAAAACGATATTGCGAGAAATCTTTTAGCGCAAGCCGATGTGCCGAATGAAACAGATTTTTATCGAAAGTTAATCGAGAATTCTTCTTCGATGCACCGTATGCATGATGATATTTATGTGGTTAAGACAACCATTAGGAGTGCTAACAAAGATAAAAATAAAAATAGAAAAGATATTTCAGCGGCGCTTTCTTATACGCGTTATCGAAAAAGACGCGTGGTGCTGGTGAGCTTAACGGATATTACGCGGCAGCAAGAAACGGTGCGTCTCTTGCGCAAGGCGCGACAAGCGGCGGAAGAGATGAGCCGAGCGAAATCGATGTTTGTCGCGATGATGAGCCACGAGATTCGTACGCCGTTATATGGCGTGCTAGGCAATCTTGAATTGCTCGCGATGGAAGCGTTGAGCCCGTCGCAAACCGAGCGTTTATTTGCTTTGAGGCATGCATTCGATGCGTTACTGACACTCGTTGACGATACGCTTGATTTATCGAAATCCGAAGTACGCGAATTACAGTTACAGAGCGTGCCTTTTCATTTGGAAGAAATATTAGAGCGTTGTGCTCGCACTTTCGTGAGTGCGATGGTGAAAAACGGGGTGCGGTTTTTTTGTCTGATCGATGCGCGTTTAGAGGGTGTATGGCGTGGCGATGGGCAGCGCATCGCGCAGATCGTGATGAACTTACTCGCTAATGCCTGTAAATTTACGCGTACCGGGGCGATTGTATTGCGTGCGACGCCACTGCGTTTAGCATCGCCTCACACGTGGGTCAGAATCTCGGTTGCCGATACCGGTATGGGTATTCCAAAGGCGCAGCAGACGCGCATTTTTGAGCCCTTTGTGCAAGCAGATGCATCTATTGCACGTTGTTTTGGCGGCACGGGGCTGGGGTTATCGCTGTGTAAGCGGCTTGTCGAGTTGATGGGCGGGCGCATCGCGGTGAAAAGCGCTGAAGGGGCCGGCGCAATTTTTATGGTGGATGTGCCGCTGCTGCGCGAGTCTTCAGTCTCTGACGCATCAGAATTATCTGAATTATCAGAATTATCCGCAGCATCCGATACGTTGTTTCCCCTGGGCGCGCGCCATTTCGATACGATTGCGATTGCGTGCGATAAGCCTCTATGGCAACGCGTCATAGCGGCGCGCATTCGACAGTGGATGCCTGCGATGCGTGTTATCGATGCGCGTACTCAGAAGGCTGCCTATCATGCTCGTGCGATTGCGATCGTGGGGGGCGGTGAGAATGCGCTCGACGCGCATTGGAAGCGGGTGGCAAGGCATTATGTCGATGTGATTGTGATATCGGAGAAAGGCCCGCTTTATCCGCAACGCGTGGACAATGTGATTTATGTTTCATCGTTATCGTGCGCGATGTTGAAACGTGCGCTGACGGGATGCGGCAAACCAGATCGTTTCTTAAGTAGTCCTTATTATTCCCAGGAGGAGCCGGCTATGTGTGTGGGTGTTGGACAGCGAGCGCAACGCATTCTGATTGCCGAGGACGATGCGCTGAACCGTAGGGTGTTAGTCCAGCAGCTGGGTGCACTGGGTTATCGGCATGTGGATGCCGTGAGTGATGGCAGCGAGGCACTTAGAAAATCACTTCGTTCTCCTTATGATTTGATCATAACGGATATGAGTATGCCGCTCATGAGCGGCCGTGCGCTTATGAATGCGTTACGCGCAAAAGGCATCGCTACGCCGATTATTATCAACACAGCGGCGATTTTGGAGGATGAAAAAATGGAGCATGAAGATTTTGCTGCGGTGCTTCGCAAGCCCGTGACGACTCAGCAATTACGTGCTGTATTGAAACAAACGTTGATCGCAGAGCCCCTTGCATGTGCTGATTCATGCGCTGATTCATGCGCCGATGCGCGAGAAGAGCCGGTAGACCGACGACTCCGCGCAGCGTTTCTTGTGGTGTGGCCGAGTGATGAAGCCGCGTTACGGCAGGCTGTTTCGAGCGCGGACGCTAGTACATTGCGGGCGCATCTGCATCGCATGAAAGGCGCATTGCTCGTGCTGCGCGAAGAGAAGGCGGCGAGTGCGTGCGACAGTGTGCGTGACTATGTGCAAATGCATGGAATGCACGCAATTGCTGCGCAAATGGAACCATTTTGGAACGCGTTATCTGAGTTGGCTGAGCGGTATCGGCATCAGGTGGGGGTGAGGGGGTGATGGAGGTAAAGACGCGTAGTTTTCTCAAAAAACGAAAGGCAATGTCATGATTGATTACCACAACATTATTACGCTGGAGTCCGGCAAACGTTCTGGTAAGCCCTGTGTTCGGGGCTTACGTATTACAGTGCAGGACGTACTCGACTGGCTGGCATCGGACATGACTCCGGAGGACATTGTGGTTGATTATCCTGAGCTCACGCGCGACGATGTGTTAGCTTGCCTTGCTTATGCAGCGCAACGAACGGCTTGAATCATCAACATTAGAAAAACGTCGAGTGAGCCACGACAAGCAACGCAACTGATACGTCGACCCATTGCGCTGCCTACCTTATTCGATGTGCTTTTCCATGATTGCTTAGCGTGTCAGGCTCACGCCTTTCGGTTTTTGGGGAGACATCGGCATTCGTTTGTTACTCCATTGAAGCGGAAAAAGCGTTGCAGAAGAACGCTGCGCGGCGGCGTCGTTTCGGGCCTGCGGTGGATGAAAGAGATATTCGCTCGAGACACGTAAAAAACGTTCGATATCCATCATATTTAATCCCCTTCTATCAACAATTAGCCAATTGGGTACACACCCTTTAATGGCTAGCAGCAATAGCTACGCTATAAAAAATAAAAGTGCACAATCGCTACCCTAAAGGGCGAGCGCATGCGCTGACTTCAAGCCATTGAAATGGGCGCCAGTGCAGTAGGAATACAGCTCTTGCTAATGATTGATTATGTAGGGCTTACCAGCCTCGACCGGTAAGCAAGATTGATGAGTACTGCTTAGGATTACGGTATCCACTAATATTGGGACAAGGCAAATTCTATGCTAAATGCTTTTAAATGGGCAAGTGAAAAAGCGAACAATTTGTTGTGAAATATTTCTGGTGTTTTGTAAGGGTAATATTTAATTATGTCTTTAAAAGAAGCGTAAAAAGAGAAACAAAAAACGATGAGGGGAAAGTCATGGAGAAGCGGGGGCTGCGCAACGCGCGACATCAATTCAACTGAACGTTTGTGTACAATGCCGCACCGGGTGTTCGGGATGCAAGGCATTGCACTGAGCCATCGATTTTAACGAGGAAAAACGGCCTTTTCCTATAGGCTGCTTTCCTTTTATAGGCTCGCTAAAAGCGAGAGGATTCGGAGCAATCCTAATGAATTTTTTTCGTATATTTAGACGCAACCGTCGTTGTCCGAAGCATGTACAGGTGGCGATGTTTGCGGTGATCGGCAGCAGTGTGATGTCCACTGCGCAGGGGCAAGATTCATTAGGAGTCCAGAATAATGAAAATGCGGTTGTTCCTGCTCCTGCCGAGCCCACCGGTTTATGGGAGCGTGCGACGCTTTTTGGCGATCTCGGTGGGTTGCGTCCTTTGCTCGATCGCTATGGCGTGACGCTGAATGTGCAAGAAACGAGTGAGTTATATGGCAATTTTTCTGGCGGCACGCGGCGCGGTATGTCATATGACGGCGCGACGCAATTCGGGCTGAGTGTCGATACCGATAAAGCGTTGGGTTTAGACGGCGGACAGTTTTTTATCGATGCGTTGCAAATTCATGGCAGTGGGATTACGGCTTCTCATCTGAATGCCTTGCAAAGCGTGAGCGGTGTCGAGGCGCCCGCTTCGACGCGGCTCTGGGAGATGTGGTATCAACAAGCGTTTGGCGATCAGTTCGATGTCAAGATCGGTCAACAAAGTCTCGATCAAGAATTTATCGTGAGCCAATACGCGAACACCTTTGTGAACGCGACATTTGGTTGGCCGGTGTTACCGGCTGTCGATTTACCTGCGGGAGGGCCCGCCTATCCGCTCGCGTCGCTCGGTGTGCGATTACGCGCTAAGCCGAGCGAATCGGTGACTATTTTAGGCGGTGTCTTCGATGGTAATCCTGCACCGGATAATAGCGATACCAGTGGCACTGCTTTTAACCTGCATAACGGGACGTTATTGATCGGTGAAATTCAATATGCGATCAATCAGCCGCCGCCGAGTGGTTCTCATGGTTCGAGTGCGATATCGAGTGGCTTGCCCGGTACCTATAAGCTGGGCTTTTGGTACAACAGCAATTCATTTGCGGATCCATACTATGGAACGGATGGTTTATCGTTAGCGAATCCGTTATCGAATCAACAGCCCGTGATGCATCAGGGCAATTTCAGCATTTATGCCGTGGCCGACCAAATGGTGTGGCGCGCGGGCCCAGATAGCGCCCAATCGGTGGGCGTATTCGCACGGGCGATGGGCGCGCCGAGCAATCGGAATGTCGTCGATTTCAATCTAGATGCAGGGGTGGTATTAAAAGCGCCGTTCAAAGGGCGCGATAACGATTCGGTCGGGCTTGCGGTGGGCTATGCGAACATCAGCTCGAGCGTTAGCGCGTTCGATCGCGCCACCGCGCTGACCTCGCCGGGATACCCCGTGCAGACAGCCGAAACGGTGGTGGAGGCGACTTACCAATATCAAGTCGCGCCATGGTGGTTATTGCAAGCGGACTTCCAATATATTTTCCGTCCCGGCGGCGGGGTGCCCAATCTGCAAGCGAGCAATGGTCGGATTGGTAATGAAGCCGTGGCCGGGTTGCGGACGGTAGTGACTTTTTGAAAATACGGTTGCGCTTGCCAATTGTGAAAAGCGCATAATCGAGTTGTTTTGTTTTGCCCTTTAGCCCTTTATTTCCCGCGCTATGAATTTGCATACCTGGTGGTTTTACGTCGCAACCGTTTTTGTCGTGTCTGGCATTCCCGGCCCTAACATGCTGCTCGTGATGGCGCATAGCGCTCAGTATGGTCCGCGCCGCGCGGGCGCGACGATGGCTGGCTGTTGGGTCTCGCTTATTCTGATGCTTTCCATATCGGCGGCGGGGTTGGGCGTGTTTCTGAAAGCGTGGCCGGCGATGTTCAATATGTTGAAATTGCTGGGCGCTGCTTATCTGATTTATCTCGGCGTGAAAGCCTGGCGTGCAGCGGGTCAAACTCAAACTCATCCGACTGCCTCTTCGCCCTCCCCCTCCTCTGTTGAGCATGAGCGCGCGCTAAAAACGCCCCGCTTACGCTTACTGTCTACATTGTTTCGCACGGGTTTTTTCGTTGCGAGCAGCAATCCGAAGGCCATTTTATTTGCAGCGGCGCTGTTGCCGCAATTCATTAATACCGCTGCCGCTACTTTGCCGCAGTTTGGCATTTTGATCGCCACTTTCTCGGTGATCGAAATAAGTTGGTATTTCTCTTATGCGGCGTTGGGTTCGCGAATCGGCGCAGTATTGAAAAGCCCTAGCGTTAAAAAAGTATTCGATCGTTTAATGGGCGGCGTTTTTGTTGGATTAGGCGCGATGATGGTATGGGTGAGAAATTAATTCAAACTCAAACTCAAACTCAAACTTTAAGAAGCGCCATGACCTGGCCCGCCTCTCGATCAGATTCGACGCGCGTCATGCCGGAGCCATGCAGGAGCGCGCGAATCGACATGAACATCAGGAACGCCTTGGTATCCACTTGATGCCGGCGCGCATTGATCACATCACCCAACTCTGCATTGGCATTGGATGGCAAAAATTGTTCGATGATGCCAAAGCCGTGGTCTCGAATGTTTTTTACCACATCATTCTTGTTCATGGCTCCAACTCCCAAAGCGCGCCGCTCGAAGGGAGGGTATCGATTAGATTTTCCGCAAAAGCCATCAAGGCGCGTCGTGCGTCACCCGCGCTTTGGAAGGGTTTGTCCTTAGCAAGCCGAAACACGCGACTGCGACTGCCGGGGGCCCCTTCGGGCTCGCGAATGCACACCGCTGCATCGAATCCTTCTTGATAGTTGTGTCCCGATCCGGGTGTGGTGGCCCGATGCGGGTAGACTAAGGGTTGAAGGTCCAACCCTCGATAATGACGGAAATCAGTTGTCATGAGAGACCTCAGCGGGCCGCAATCGTGCGGCCAAATTGAAAAGATGCGGGCTTTACAACGGCGCAACTCGCATTGCGCGGGGGCGACAGGTAAAAGGTAAAGGTACAGACAGCTAAAGCTGAAACAAGCGGGTTAGTCGTTTAGTTTAGGCGCTCAGGCTTAGGAACACGCAGGAATTTAGACGATTGAATTTGTACGCTTCTTTCTTTTATCCATTTTCATTGCGTTTTGTTGCTTCACAAACCTTCGGCTAGCTTATTGAAAGCTTTAATGCCCACACTACGGGGATAAGCCTTCGTGGTCAACTGATTTATGCGGCAGGTGTGAGGAAAGTATGAAAACGCTCTATTTTCCCCACTATTGAGCAGTAAATTGCGAAAGGTTATCTCATGCGTGCAGTGCTTGGCGCAACAGAGCATCGAATTCTGCGAATGGTGGCTCGCCCACATAACGTTTCAGAATATTGCCATTCTTATCGATGACCAAGGTTGTTGGGGTCAATTGAACATTGCCGAATTGCTTCGCTGCATTGCCATCGTCCAATGCGACTTTGAAGGGTAAGCCGCGCGTTTGCGTGTAGTTGGCTACGTACATCGGCGCATCGTATTGCATCGCTACCGCAATATATTCGAGCCCTTGGTTTTTGAACCGGTTGTAGGTTTCCACCATTTGGGGCATTTCTTTCATGCATGTCTCGCAACTCGTGGCCCAAAAGTTGACGATATACACTTTGCCTTTTAAATCGGCAGTCGATATTTTTTGTCCAGATAATAATGTAAAGGTCACGTCAGGTGCTTTTTGCGTGCCGCCAAACGTGAAATAACCGGCAAGCACAATGGCGCAAACGACAATAGCAAGCCCGATATAGCGGGCTAGGGCGATGCGGCGTGCTGTGGGGGCAGAGTGAGTTTGATGGGTATTCATCTTAATGGTATGAAAAAAAACAATAATGAGCGCCGATGCATTCTACCGGTTCAGCAGAAGTCTTGCATTTTATCGACAGTAGTCAGTATCGGGTAAAAAATAATGATCTGGCATACCTGCTTCGTTGGTCGAATTTGTAATGTGGATAAGTTTGTTGAAAACTTCGATCAGAATCCGGTGAATGAACTTTTTATATGAGATTGATTCCTGCTTGTTTCCTTATGAATAATAAAAAAACCAATTAAAACAATAAGTTAAATTTATTTTTAGGGACATTTTATGGTAATTTTATTGAAGCGGTATATCCCTGTTAATGTGTATAAGTTGCGAAAGGAAAGGCCAGAAAAAGGGTTATGATGCCGAGAAAAAACGCCGATATTGAATGGCTTCCGCAACTTGATTCGCATTCGGCATTGAATGGCCCGCGAGGTCGGCAATCGTGCGCGCGACTTTCAATACGCGGTAATACGCTCGCGCAGACCAGCGAAATCGTTCGCTGGCCTCGCGTAATAGCGTTTCGCCTGCTGTATTCAGTTTGCATACTTCGTCCACTTCGCGCCCGCTCAGTTCGCGGTTGACTTTGTCTTGGCGTGCCAGTTGGCGTTCTCGGGCGGTGATGATGCGTTGCCTGATCGACGCACTCGCCTCACTGCTTTCGGTCGAGCGGGCCGAGAGTTGAGCAGGTGTTAACGCGGGGATTTCGATTTGAATATCGATACGATCCAGAAGCGGCCCGGAAAGCTTGCGTAAATAACGGCTGGCGACTTCTGGGGTACATCGGCAGCGGCCATTGGGATCGCCACGCCACCCGCAGGGGCAAGGGTTCATCGCGGCGATCAGTTGGCAAGCGGCAGGAAAATCGACTTGCATTGCGGCGCGCGAGATGGTGATGGAGCCGGCTTCGAGCGGCTCGCGCAGCGTTTCCAGAACGTGGCGGTCGAACTCGGGCAGCTCATCGAGAAACAATACGCCCAAATGCGCCAGCGTGATTTCACCTGGCTGAGGCGGGTTGCGTCCTCCAACGAGCGCGGCGGCACTGGATGAGTGATGGGGGGAGCGAAAGGGACGTTGCCGCCATTGCGCGGGCGAAAAGCCCAGCATGCTGGCAGAAAGGAGCGCGGCGGAGGCCAGGGCCTCCTTATCGTTCATCGGGGGCAATAAGCTGGGCAAACGCGCGGCGAGCATGGATTTGCCCGCGCCTGGCGGGCCAATCATCAACATATGATGGCCCCCTGCGGCGGCGACTTCGAGAGCGCGACGCGCGCTGTGCTGGCCAATGATGTCGGCCATATCCGGCTGAGGGATTGGCGCGAGGGTGTCATCGGTTGGGGCGATGATGGGCTGAAGTCGGGCATCTTCTGCATTCGCAAGGTGCGCGCAAAGCGCCGGTAAATCGGTTGCGCCATATACCTGCACGCCCGGAACCAGCGCGGCTTCGCGGGCGCTTTCCAGCGGTAAATACAGTTCTGGCGGGCTAATGAATGCCTCGGCAGGGCTCGCGCCGGAGGCTTTTTCTTCTTCATTGCGCTCAAACGCACGGGCTGTGCCGCAGGCCATCGCAAAAGCGCCTCGCATCGGACGTAACGCGCCCGTGAGCGATAGCTCACCCGCAAACTCGCGGCCACGCAGAGAGGTTAAGGGAATTTGCCCATTGGCAGCGAGGATCCCCAGCGCAATGGGCAGATCGAAACGGCCTGATTCTTTGGGTAAATCGGCGGGAGCAAGATTGACCGTGATGCGCCGCACCGGAAAATCGAAGCCACAATTTTGCAACGCGGCGCGCACGCGCTCTCGGCTTTCCCGGACTTCGAGATCGGGCAGCCCGACAATCGAAAATGAGGGTAACCCGTTGGCGAGATGGACTTCGACAGTGACTTCAGGCGCACGGCCAGCGGCTGGCGCTCGCGAGCGCACCACGGCAAGCGACATATATTTTCCCCCGATGCAATGCACGCGCTGAGCGCCTGCATTGGCTATCTATACATTGAGTGTGGTATCGATTATCGATTATTGGTTTGGCATGCTTAAGCGGGTTAAGCGGGCATCCGTTTTTTATCCAATGGCGACCTTCCTCTTATCCTTCTTATCCTCTTACTTAGCCGGATATTCAGGCGTCAGGTGTTGTCGCGAGCTTTTGTTCCAACTCTGCGACGCGTTGCTCGAGTTCCTCGAGCCGGGCACGGGTTCGGGCAAGCACCTGCGTTTGCGTATCGAACTCTTCGCGAGTGACCAGATCGAGTTTCGAAAACCCTTGCGATAGCATCGCTTTCACATTGCGCTCGACATCTTTTGCTGGCGAGTGTTGAAACCACTCGTTCATACGGGTTTGGAAGTCGTGGAAGACATCGTTGGGTCGCTTCATGATAATAATCGCCTTATCGCACCATAACTGTGCATCTGCGGTAGAAAGAAAGAGAAGGTAGCGCTTTTCTCTCGTGAGCGCTGAATGGAATGCGCGCGAATGAGGCGAGCGTGCAACGAAAATGTTCGCAAGGGGTGCATCCTTGTTATAGCAGTTATGACTACTCTAGCAATGATCTATGCGCCACGCTAGTTCAAGGGACGAATGTTGGCTATTCGGCCAAGCCCGGTAAGGGTTTTTTATCGTTGGTACAACAATTGCGTACACCGGGCCGGCGCTTATCAGCAAACCCAAGCGCGACGACTCACCATCAAAGAGGGATGTATGAAGCTCATTACTGCCATTATTAAGCCGTTCAAGCTCGATGAAGTGCGCGAGGCATTATCGATGCTTGGCGTGTCGGGCATTACGGTCACTGAAGTCAAAGGGTTCGGGCGTCAGAAGGGACATACGGAACTTTATCGCGGCGCCGAATATGTGGTTGATTTTCTGCCGAAGGTGAAAATCGAGGCGGCGGTGCAGGATGATTTTGTCGAGCGTGTGCTCGAAGCGATCGAGCAAGCCGCGCGTACCGGCAAGATCGGCGATGGCAAGATTTTTGTGATCCCGCTCGAACAAGCAATTCGGATTCGCACCGGTGAGACCGGCGCCGAGGCGCTGTAAAACAGCCAATAGCAATAGCAATAGCAACAGAAATAGGAACAAGAAAATGCGCACCTTAGGGATATCTTTGCTGATGGCCGTTTTGTTATTCGTGAGCGGCGCTAATCAATGGGTTGTTGCCGACACGCGCATACCTTTCTTACCGGATATTGAGGCGACTAACGAGGTCGACAGTGCGCCCAGCGAACCTGCTGCGCCTTTTTGGGTCGATGCATCGACAATCAGTGCAGGCGACACCGCGTGGATGTTGACCTCGACGGCGCTCGTGTTATTGATGACGGTGCCCGGTCTTGCCCTTTTTTATGGCGGGATGGTTCGCAAAAAGAATGTGCTTGCGACGATGATGCAAAGCTTTGCGATTACCTGTGTGGTGACGGTGATCTGGACGGTGATTGGCTATAGCTTGGCCTTTACGCCGGGTAATGCGTTTATTGGGGGGTTATCGCGCGTGTTCTTGACGGGAATGCGTTATATCCATGGCGATAAGATAACGACGCTGACGGTGAGCCATCTGGCGCAGACCATTCCAGAGACGGTCTATTTCGTGTACCAAATGACCTTTGCGATTATTACCCCTGCGTTGATTACGGGTGCATTTGCCGATCGGATGAAGTTCTCGGCGATGCTGGTCTTTATGTCGTTGTGGTCGATCATCGTTTATACGCCGATTGCGCACATGGTTTGGGAGCCGACGGGCTGGTTGAGTTCGCAGGGCATCCTCGATTTTGCCGGCGGCACGGTGGTGCATATCAATGCGGGGATAGCGGGGCTGGTGTGCTGTCTGATGCTGGGCAAGCGCATCGGGTATGGCAAGGAGGCGATGCCGCCGCACAATCTGGTATTGACGCTGATGGGTACGGCGATGTTATGGGTTGGATGGTTTGGTTTTAACGCGGGCTCGGCGGTAGCCGCCGATGGCCGCGCGGGCTTTGCGATGCTCACCACACAAGTGGCCAGCGCGTGTGCGGCGCTTGGTTGGATGTTTGCCGAATGGCTCACGCGCGGGAAACCTTCTGCGCTGGGCCTTGCATCGGGCGCGGTGGCGGGGCTGGTGGCGATTACGCCGGCTTCGGGCTTTGTGGGGGTAACGGGTGCGCTGGTGATTGGGCTGGTGGCGGGCGTGCTCTGCTTTGGGTCGGCGACTTGGCTCAAGATGAAGCTAGGCTATGACGATTCGCTCGATAGCTTTGGCGTGCATGGCGTGGGGGGAATAGCGGGCGCGCTGCTTACGGGTGTTTTTGCGGTGAAAGAGATTGGCGGCATGGACGGCAATGTGCTGTTGCAAGCCAAAGGGGTGTTGGCGACCTTAGTGTACAGCGGCGGGGTGAGCTTTATTTTGTTGAAGATGATCGATATGACAATCGGCTTGCGCGTGGCCGAAGAGGAAGAGCGCGAAGGGCTCGATGTGGCGTTGCATGGGGAGCATGTCGAGTAAGTTCGAGCCAAAGTGGTCCGCATCCACGATCGTTAGAGGAGCTCGATGCAGCGGAGCATGACGGATAGTTCGGCCTCGACACCTGCCGCCCGCATGACGGCCGCTCGGTCAATGCGCTTTGCTAGATCGGCGCGCGTCATGGGCTTTTTGTATCCTGCCCATTCCTTTTCGAGCGCCCTAACTGCCTGCGGCGTGTCTGGCGGACGGTTGCCCGTCTTGCCTTCCAGATGGCGCAACAGCACTGCCTCAAAGCATGGGCGCTGCCATAGGATCGCGATGCCATTGTCGGTCGCGAGTCTGCGCGCGCGCTCGGCTCGCTGCGGATCGCGCTCGGCCTGGTCGAAATCCAGTAGCGCGAAGCGTTCTACGGGTGCGCTGCGTTTCTTCTGGAGCAGATTCAGGCGCAGCACTACCATCTCGATACGAGATAGCGGATCGCCGGTCCCCGGCCCCAATTCGTCAATGTGCAGGTGCACCGGTAAATCGGCATCGCGGATCAAGTCTTGCAGAAAGCCGGCATAGCCGGCTTCTGACGCGCCCTCGCAGCCGATATAAACCGGACGGCGAAGCTTGATATATGGGCGGCGACGACGGCTCATCCGAGGCGTGGAACCCCGCCGTATGCACCGCTCAGGTATTTGCGGTAGTGATTCTCGTCGCGGCGCACCTTCACGTCCATGAGGCTGTGAAGGTGGCTGCGGCCCTGCCGGTCTTTCTCACAGATCACGATTTCCTCTTTGTTGAGGTCATCGAGCAGCGAGGCCGAATGGCAGGAAAGCCATAGCTGCGCGTTGAACTTGTTGCGCCCCGAGGTTGCATAGAACCAGCGCACCAGTTCGGGTAGCATGCTCGGGTGAATGGACGCGTCCATTTCGTCGATTGCGGCGATGCCGCCGGTATCGAGTGCGCTGATGATGAAAGGGAACATCTTGATAAAGGCTCGCGTGCCGTGGCTTTCCATCAGCCAAGGCATTTCGATCGCGAGACCCGCGTGCTGGAACAGTAGTAGCGGCCCGTTTTCCGTATGCTTAAAGCGCATCCCTTCCACACCCACGTCGATGCGGCTTAGCTCATCTTTCAGCCGCGAGACGGCGTCGGGCTGGTTCTTCAGATAGTCGATCACGCTGCTATCGACGAAGGAGTGCACGGGCTCAATCTGGAAGAAGGCTCCGCGCGCCCAATCCACGAAAAGCTGCGCGATTGGGTGTTGAAATTTCGCAAACGACGACAGCACCGTGTGATTGCCAGCGAGCGTCTTCACGAGATGCTGGAAACCTGAGAGGCTGAAGGTCTTGGAGTCTTTCATCTTGCCCTTGGCATCGCGTTCATAGACGCGCTGCCATTTCCCTTGGCCATTCGGCTTCTGACGCAGCGCTTCGAAAGTAATCTGCTGCGCCGCTCCTTCTTTGACTTCGATTTCTAGTTCGTAGCGGTAAGCGCCTTGCTCAACCTTTTCGCCGTTCTTGGCGCGCTTAAAGGTTTCAGGCGTAAGGTTCATGATCCCACCCAACTCGATTGCAAACCGAATTGGCCGATCGGCAGATTCAACATCGTTGAAACGCTCGATACCGACGAAACCCGGCACTGTGCGCGCCACGCTATCGCGGATCATTGTTATGACGAATTCTAGGGCGCGCAACATCGTCGTCTTGCCCGAGGCATTAGCGCCATAGAGGGCAACGACCTTCGGCGCGCGCACATTTGCGCCCTCGAAGATGGGAGCGTAACGGCCTTCAGGATCAGGCGCCTTTCCATCCACCGTTAAGTCGAGCGCCTGCAGATCACGGATGGAGAAGAAGTTTTCGACCTCTATCTTGTAGAGCATAGGATACCTCACATAGGTCCATAATAGCATATTTAACGAAATTTCGTCAATAATTCGATTAAAAATTAGGTTAATGCCGCATATTGGACTTGCATACTGCCGTATGCACCGTTCTGAGCGTCCGCTGCTGACAATCGGCTTGCGCGTGGCCGAAGAGGAAGAGCGCGAAGGGCTCGATGTGGCGTTGCATGGGGAGCATGTCGAGTAAATTCGAGCGGGGCTTGCTTTATATCTTCCTGAAATTCGGGTTAAGCCTTGGCGTAATGAAGCAATGAGACCTGTTAAACATGCTAATATTGGTGTTTTACAAATTGAGGGAGCGCATATGGCCCATACTATCCTTGCTAGCACCACGGCCAGTGTGTCGGAACTTAAGAAAAACCCTATGGGCACTGTCGCTGCGGGTGACGGGTTCCCGGTTGCGATTCTCAATCGCAACGAGCCCGCTTTCTACTGTGTGCCGGCCAAAGCCTACGAAGTGCTGATGGAGCGCCTGGAAGATATCGAGTTAAACGCAATTGCCAACGCACGCGCCGATCAATCCGTGATCCAGGTCGATCCTGATGCGTTATGAGTTAGGTTTTCTGGACGCAGCCTTCAAGGAATGGAAAAAACTCGACCGAGTTGTGCGAGATCAATTCAAGACCAAGCTGCTCAAGCGCCTTGAATATCCACGGGTACCAGCGGCCAAGCTGCATGGTCATCCGGACAGGTACAAGATCAAGTTGAGAAGCGTGGGTTATCGGCTGGTGTATGAAGTGCGCGATGCTGAAGTAATTGTATGTGGTTGTGGCGGCCGTCGGTCGGCGAGAACGTAATGCAGTCTACTTGAGTGCGGCAGAACGTTAATTCGCTATCAGAATAACCGGTTAACGTGTCCAATCTTCGACGTCCAACTCAGCGATGCGATTGAAGGCTGCGTCATGTGTCGTCTTTTCCAACGAGGCATGAGTCTGAAATGAAGGTGTTTGGTCGATCATCGGGCGATGCTGAGAGGGATGCCCGTTGTTTCTCGGTTTGAGGAGGTAATTGCTCTACAATCTATGTTCTTTTTATTGTCGAGTGATGAATGGTTCCGCATCTCGTTACAACATTAAACGGCCCGTTGCTCGCGCTCGAGCAAAAAATTCTCGACGCCATGCCCGCGATCGAACGCTGGTTTCGGCTCGAATGGCAAGAGCACACGCCGCCGTTTTATTGTGCGGTTGGTCTGCGTAATGCGGGTTTTAAGCTCGCACCGGTCGATACCGATTTTTTCCCGAGCGGCTTTAACCATTTATCGAATGAAGTGCTGCCGCTTGCGATGCAAGCAGCGATGGCGTCTATCGAGAAGATTTGTCCCGACGCAAAAAACCTGTTGATTATCCCTGCAGACCCAACGCACGACCCTTCTTATCGAGAAAACATTGCGCGGCTGGCGGCGATCATGCGTCAGGCGGGTTTGAATGTGCGTTTCGGTACGCTTGACGAACAGATTACCGAGCCTACCACGCTTACGCTCAATGAGGAGGAGGATGCTGATGCTGATGCGGGCAACAACGCTCAGAAAATCGTGCTCGAGCCGTTAGTGCGTACGCCACGGCGCTTGGGCGTGAAGAATTTCGATCCGTGTTCGATTTTGCTGAATAACGATTTGTCTACCGGCGTGCCGCCGGCGCTCGCCAATTTGCACGAGCAATACTTGTTGCCGCCGTTACACGCCGGTTGGGGCGTGCGCCGTAAATCGACCCATTTTTCTTGTTATGACGATATCGCCAAGCGATTCGCGAAAATGGTCGATATCGATCCTTGGATGATCAATCCTTACTTTAGTACGGTGAAGGTCGATTTCGAAACGCGCAGTGGCGAGGAGGCATTAGCGAATGCCGTCGATACCGTGCTCAAGAAAATTGCGCGTAAATATCGTGAATACAATATCAACGAAAAACCCTACGTCGTGATTAAGCCCGATGTCGGCACGCAAGGCCGGGGTGTGATGATGGCGTATGACGCAGAAGATGTGAGAAATCTCACGAAGGACGAACGGGCGCGCCTGGTCGTGATGAAAAAAGATTTCCGGGCGCCTGTGCTGATTGTGCAAGAAGGCGTTTATACGTTCGAGCATATCGACAGTGAAGTGGCTGAGCCGGTGGTTTATATGATCGATCGTTATGTCGTTGGAGGGTTTTATCGGGTGCATCGCACCCGCGAGAACGACGCGCCTCAGGCAACGCCGAGTATGCACTTCGTGCCGCTTGGTTTCGAACACACGGCGTTGCCTGAGGCGCATGCGAAGCCTGGGGCCGCATCGCCGAACCGTTTTTATATGTATGGGGTGGTGGCGCGGCTGGGTTTGCTTGCGGCATCGGTCGAGCTCGAGAAAACCGATCCGGAGGCGATTTAGTTTGATCGAGCTCGATCGAGCGGTAGACAGTATGACGGTTTGAATGAGCGAGGCGATGAGCGCGCAGCGCGTTGAATTGTTCTACGAGTGCAATGAATCGATAAAGTCCGCAGCGGGGGCGATAGGTTTTTTATGAATATTCTTTTTATTGCCGATTCACTGGCGCACTTTAGCATTTACAAAGATTCGACTTACGCCATGATGGCTGAGGCCGCGCGCCGTGGACATGCGATCTTCGCGTGCGAGCCGAAGCATCTCGCGTGGGTGGCGAATCATGTCGAAGCGAGCGCGCAGCGCGTGACGATTATCGGCGATGAGGCGGATCGTCATCGCGAGCGTTGGTATGCGAGTAGCCCGCACGAGAACCGCTTATTGACCTCCTTTGACGCAGTGCTCATGCGCAAAGATCCGCCATTCGATATGGAATATGTGGCCTCTACCTGGCTGCTTGAAATGGCGCAACGCGAGGGGGCTCGCATCTTTAACGATCCGCGTGCGCTGCGCGATCATTCCGAGAAACTGGCGATTAGCGAGTTTGCGCAGTTTGTTGCGCCCACGTTGGTGACACGTGACATGGCCCGCTTACGCGCGTTTCATGCCGAGCACGGCGATGCGATTTTCAAGCCGCTCGATGGGATGGGCGGCATGGGCGTGTTTCGCGTGAAGCCGGATGCGATGAATTTGGGCGCGATTATCGAAATGCTCAGTGAGCAGGGCGCGCGTTCGGTGATGGCGCAAAAATTTATTCCTGAGATTGTGTCTGGCGATAAACGTATTTTGTTGATCGATGGCGAGCCGGTGCCTTATGCGCTGGCGCGCATTCCGCAGGGCACGGAAGTGCGCGGCAATTTGGCGACGGGCGGCGTGGGGGTGGCCCAGCCGCTGACGGCGCGTGATCGCGAAATCGCGCAGACTATTGGCCCGGTGCTGGCTTCACGCGGATTATTGCTGGTGGGCTTGGATGTGATTGGCGATTGGTTGACCGAAATTAACGTGACGAGCCCGACTTGTTTTCGGGAGATTATGGATCAGACGGGGGTGGATGTGGGGGGGAGGTTTATTGATGTCGTGGAGCATGCAGAGGGGCGAAAGCGGCACATTTGAAAATGCGGAAATAACGAGCGTTTTCGAGCTTTGATAACGAAGCTTGTTTTTATGGGGTAGGGGCGCACCAACAGAATTTACCTGTTGATGCGTCCTTACTGTGTTTAGCGCATGCTAATTGATCCAAAAAATTGACTAAACGATGATGCGCTACTGCCTACTGAGGCGGTACTACTAGTGCCTGTAGCGCCTTACGTCCTCGAAGTCTCTTCCATCAGCGCGGCGCGCCGGATCCCGGTCGTCCACAGCGCGATACAGTATCCCTTTGAAGCCATCTAGAATGTTGGTAAAGGCTGGATTCCTGGCTGCGAGTGGGGAGAGGTTATATAGTTGGATGCCGATTCGATCTTGTTTTTCCGCGACTGAGTAATTTGGTTGTGTCAGGATTCCGTAGAAGGTATCTGTTATTCCCTGTTTGAATTTCTCTAAGTAGCGGAGCAGTGTGTCGACATCTGAGGCAGTGCCGCGGTAATTCTTGAGTATACTGCTTGTTATTTCTGCTGAACTCCAACTTTCGTTTATCTCAGTGTATGAGTTATAGATTACCTTGAAATGGCCCAAGAAATCTTGAAAAGTGAAACCTTCATAGTCTTCTCGGAGCCCCATTCCGTCTTGTTGATAAACTCCCTTAACATTCCTCATTATATTTTCAATATCTGTAACTCTCTCCTCGTTTAAATGGTAGGGATATGGTTTTGTTAGCTCTGGGATCGTCCTTATTGTTTTAAGACCGACATTCTTTAAAGCTCTGAAAACTTCTTTAGGGATCTTATGCGCTGCTCCGGTTTGAAACTGCTGGATTATCTGTTCAAATATTTGAATTCTTCTGCCCTCTGAAAAGGGCGTGAATTTGCCATCCTCAAAGAATTGTCCAAGCTTATCGAGGATTCTTACGAGAGGTTGACCATTTATAAAGGTTAGTCCGTCTTTTCTAATGGCGGGTTGAAGGAGCGTAAGCATAAACTTAAAGGTTGCTATCTCCGGTTTGGGTGGTGGATTGTTGAAAGCCTCTTCCCACCATTGTGTGGCGGCCCTTGTTAAATTAGGGTATTCGCCTGAAACTTCCGTCAGGAGATCGGGATGATCGCGGAATCTTTGCCCTATACTGTGCAAACGCTCGCATTGACCAAAGGTTTCTCCCAGCGCCTTGAAGTTGATACTATTCACGACGCTATCACTCCTAACGCGAACGGCTCGTTTGCTTCTTCGTACCTGTACCTGTTTTGAGGTGTCGTTCTCTGAGGGCTGTTGCTGAGGTGCACCAGTATCTTCTTGCACGGAAGCGACGTTTAAAGCAGCGTTAAATGCCTCTTGCTCAAAACGTTGATAGGTCAGGCCAGTATGTGCGAGTCCTTTGGGTATAGCGAAAATTAGAGGTGTGCTCTTCCCAAATAAACTGACCTTCTTACCTACATGTACTTTCTCGAATTTTTCACTGCTAACTAAGTCATCAAAAATTTTATGAATTTCCTCAGATTTTTGTCCATTTGAAATAAAGGTATAAAATTTACCGTCTTCTGTCTCCGTGGGCTTCACGGTGAAACCTGCTTGCTCAGCGTTTTTTAAGTAATGATCGATGTTGGGTTGTTTTCCACTTTTTTGCGTAGAAATTTGAATCTTTCTGTTCCCAACGGGATCGGGTATAGTTACTTGCGTTGCTTGCCCGAATCTTAGAGTGGGATTGGGATTTGAGAAATTAGTAATTTCCGATCTTGTTCCAGGAGTAAGGGTAGGAATGTTACCGTTTTGTACCGCCATGCCTGTCATGTTGGCGATGAGAGAAGATTGGCCCGAAGAATGTCCAATAACTGGCATTTGAAATATTCCTTAAATAGATCCGTTTAAAATTAAACAAAAGCGATTTTAACGAGTGGGATTCCCCCTCCTCTTCATAATTTAAATTCGTTCGATATATTTGCCTCCTTGGTAATGGTTATTGATAGAACCTGCGTAGTTCGCTCACGCAGGCGTGTTATGGCCCTCATAGCCTTCGGTAGTTGGTTTTTCCGATAAACTTTTAGCAAGTAAGGCCCGTCACAAATAAAGTAAGCTAAGTGACCGTTAATAATAAGTGTCGGGCCCCAATTTATAAAAATAGGACCAAATTACCTTACATGGGGAGGCGCTTCATCAGGGGAATCGCCGCCATCACGCAGGCGTGCGATGCCGCCGCGTAGGAGAATGTGCGGGTAGCAGACTGTCGCGAGTGCGATATTGCTGCCGACGCACAAAAATGTGAGACAGCTGCCTGCTACAATTTCAATACCGAATGATCGATGCTGGATTATGCTCAGCAGTGGTCACGGCGCGTTGGCGCCACACGGCTCTCGTTGCGGGGTTGGAACGGTTAATATGGCAGGCATTTTGATTATTGCGCACGCGCCGTTGGCAACTGCGCTGAAAAGTTGTATCGCCCATATTTATGGTGGGCTGCCTGCGCGCATCAGTGGCATCGATGTGCAGCCCGATAGCGATCCCCTTCAAGTGATCGAATTCGCGCAGGCCGAACTCGATCGTTTGCGCGAAGACAATGGCGTGTTGGTGCTCACGGATATGATTGGCGCAACGCCCGCGAACATCGCGAGCCGCTTTGCGACGCAGCCTTTGGTGCGGGTGCTGGCGGGGGTGAATCTGCCGATGCTCGTGCGCGCAGTGTGTTATCGCACGATGCCGCTCGATGCGCTGGCCGACAAAGCATACGATGGGGCAACCAAAGGCATTCAGCCTATTGAGCCTGGGCCGGGGCCGGGTTTGCCGTTAGCGACGCCTGTGCAAGGAGAGGGAGTTGCTGCCGTAGGGTGTTGTTCCGGCACGTCAACGTCACAACGTTAGCGGGCGAGGGGGTGAAGCGTGCGAGACGTCATGCGTGGATGGGGTTTTTTTGTGGTTTCCTTTTTCTGTGTGGTTTGAAACATCATGCTTCAACAAGAAATAACGATCGTCAATAAACTGGGTTTGCACGCGCGTGCATCCGCCAAATTGACCCAACTCGCGGGCAGCTTCCAAGCGGAAATCTGGATGAGCCGCAATGGACGCCGCATCAACGCGAAAAGTATTATGGGCGTGATGATGCTGGCAGCGGGCTTAGGCAGCACGATTACCGTGGAGACCGAGGGCCCGGATGAGACTGAGGCCATGGCTGCGTTGTTAGCGTTGATTGCGAGTAAGTTTGGGGAGGGGCAGTGAAGTAAGCAGGGCGATTGATTGCCTTGCGCATGAAGCGCTGCCTTACACTTCAACGCTCGATTCAAGATGCTCCGTGTTGTGCCCCCTTTGTTCGTCAAGACTCGCCAGAGTAGACTAACAGCGCCTCGTCACTGAAGTTCCTTTTCTTTCTCCAGCTGCGCATAGTGTGCTGATCGGTTGATTGCAATTAAATTGCAATCAACCGATGCGTATCAAACGGCTTTCTTTCCAGTCTTATTCAGACAGCGCAACCAATCGGTTGTCTTTCAATGTCGCAATGTTTTCCTGCGACGAAAACCTGCTATTCAGTAGTACGCATTAATAAATAATAGGGTCGGATACTAAAATAAATTGGCCTTTCAAACTCAAGTTTAGGGTTAAACGGTCCTATTTTAAGTTTTTAGGGTCGGAATAATAATATTTTATCGTACATAGCCTATGTACACTCAGTTTTTTCCTACTCGAAAAAGGTGAATTCTTATCATGAAAATTGTTATTCATTTATAAGGGTTGAACCCTATAAATAATGGAGGCTGAGTTTATGGATGGATAAATTTTAGTGTTTTAGGGCGTTTTTTTAAATTTTTGTTATCTATTTTTATGCAATGGGTGATTGATATGATAGTGGATACTAATGTTAACAGGACTGCTTTCAGTGATAATCATAATAATAATAAAACTATCGGAAGGACTAATCTTATTAAACGGAGTAATAGCCCTTCTTTTGAGAGTGGGAGAGGTTCATGGAGAATGAGGGCTGGCGAGAAAAATATTAATGGAAGAATAATACAGATAACTCCAGAAAGCAAAACAGGTAATAGCTTTGCATTTGATGCTAATAATAGCAAGATTTTAAATAAGCCTGATAAAAGTGAAAATCAGGAAAAGATTTGTGAAATCTTAGGTTTTTTGATAACTTTGCAAACAATAAATGGAGAGGAAAATGGCGGAGATCTAGTTTCCATACACAATGACATTGAATTCTCTTTGAGTGACGCAAAAGAATTTAAAGAAAGAGTTATCAAGGGAATCGAAAAGTTATCTAAAAAAATAAATGATTCGAGTGGCGATGGCTCTAAAGATATTATCGATAAATTAAATGAGTTAAAAGAGCTTATAAAAAATATTGATGATAAAGAGAAGGAAGAAATTGATGTTGATGCGAATGAGGGTGATGGATCATGGGAGAATATTTTTTCATCTGTGTGTAAATCGTATAAAGATTATAGAAAAAAATTATCATCAATTGAATTTTTAGAAAAAATTATTAAAAGTAAGGAAATAGATGAATTCCCCACAGAAAGTAAATCTGAACAGTCTGAGTCATCAGATTCAAGTCTGCTAAGGAATTTTAGAAAATTTCTTGTTGACAAGCCTAAGGGTGAGTCTTTTTATAAAATTTTATTACAAGAAATAGATTCTGAATTAAAATCAATACCAGTTGGTTTGAAAGGTTCGGATAGAAAATCTCTTCATGATTTAAAAAGACGTCTTGAGTTTTATTATAAAAACAATAAATTAAATGATATTCTATATAATTTAGAAAATAATTCTTTGACAAAAGGGGATTCTGATTTTATTGATAATTTATTTAATGTTTGTGATAAATCAACGAGAAATAAAGACCAGATTAACTATGCTGGGTTTGATGATATGGAATATAGCACCCCAAAATGGTTACGTATGGCTGTTAAATTGTTGCATGAATATAACTATCATTGTGGTGGGCGTCTTGAGCCTGTTCTATCAATATATGCAAATGCTCAGCGTGCGGCTAACGAAACTACTGGAGATAAAAATCAAAAGTTTCAAGAAGAATTCGTGGAAATGTCAAAAAGACTCTGTAAAGATCGGTCAACTCTGGATCCAGACAAAAGGCGTGGTCATGATTGGTGGGCAAAACCTGTTGCAGGGGCGATTGTGGAGGGAGCTCGGATAGTACAAGATACTGTTTCTGGCATATCTGAAACAATAGGAAGAGTTGTAGGTGCGGTTGGTGATTTTGTCCATCCCCAGGGTAATCTAGGAATAGATGGAGCGCTACATCACCACCACCAGCACAATATTATTAATAGTACTGTTACGCAAAAAAATGATCACCCAAATAAAAACTTTTGGACGAGATTTGAGGAGGAGAGCTCAATAATCAACTCTCCAGATTCTAACGAGGAAGAGGAATCAGCGAGCGGTGTGGCGGGGTTTTCATTAAGTGAATTGTTTACGCGTGTACGTAATATAACTTTGTACGGTCCTCACAGGAGGCATCACCGCCGGGATTTAAGAGGTGAAGACACAGCGAAAACTATTCCTGTATCAATAAAACCGGTCCCTCTTATTGACCATACTTCTTGGGGAAATTCGACTGATTTTAATCAGTTCTCAGAAAAGATTGGAAATTTATTTGATCAGGCAATTAATCACAATAATATAACTAATTCTGGAAAATTTATCGAGTTCTTAACTAAAGATTGGTTGGGTAGGCAGGGCCTCAGTACTCAATCATCATCCATACAGTTAACGGCTTATAAACGGAACTTTATTATCGAGTTGATTCGTTCGGTGGGTGAGGGAAAAGAGTGGTTGAAAGAGTTGAATACTAAAGTGCACGCCGCTGTGGTGGGTCAGCCATTGTCACGAGCAAAAGAAGAATGCAGCAAAGTGGTTAACAATGAAATGCTCAATAAGTTCCCTGGATTAGACGCTAGGTTGAGGGCTACTTTTATCCTGAATTATATAGAGGGGCTAGACCCTTATTTTTCTAAGCCGAGCATAATTTCTTATGGTGAAGCTCAATCAAATTACTCAAATCCATTAAATCATTCAATAGTATGGGGGAGTTTTGAGCATGTGATGCTGAAGTTGAATTACTTGTTTGGCAATCCAGAAAATTTAGAGCAAAACTGGTTGCAGAGCTTGACTTTAAGTGAAGTAATTGATGCTGATCCGGATGAAAGTAAAAAATTGATGTTTATTTTTGCACAAGCTTTTCTGCACAGAAAATTAATAGGAGAAGTGACAGAAGAAATGGAGGAGAAGATAAAGCAAGGTGGTCCTGAAGCAGCAAGATTAATAAATGAAATAGTAGAAAAATACGATAAAACAGTTTTATTTCCTGTAATAAAGACGGCTGAATTAAATAATCATATTTATAAAATGCAAGAAAAGCTTAGTGAAACGCCAATTAAAGAAGACATTATTCGTGGATGGGAAGCAGAACTTGGTTTGCAGCCTGATGATGAGGTGGAGGTCATTAACATAGAATACAACGAGTTTTCGCGTGGCGCACAAGATTTCTTTGAGGCTGCAGGTAAGGCAAGTTCTCGCATACAGGGTTCGAGGTTTAATCGGCGTAAGCGTGAGGTTGGGCCAAATTTAAAGAGCTTGCTTATTCCACCAACAAAAGATAAAAATAGCGATGTCCCCGCAGTGCTTAATCCAACTGATGTTCGAAATATCAATAAAATCACTGTCAGAGCTAGGCCAGGGTCACCTTTTGCACTTAAAAATTCCAATAATCCAGATAATCCAGATAATCCAGATAATCTGGTAACCTTATCACGTCAGGCTCTATCCGACAAATATACAGAGGTGCTTAACCAAAAAGCCAATGAAGTGATAGATTTGATTCATAAGACCTTGCCATTAATAAATGAACAATTTATGGGTAGTCACCCAGTCAGTATGTATACATTTGAATCTAGTATAGAGGGAAATGGCGTACCATCTCGTAAGGTAGTGTTTGAAACGCTCGAAAGTAATAATAAATCTAAATTATGGACTTGTGAATTTGAACCTAAGAAAGGATGGTTTAATAAGCCAGAATTAATGAATTTGACTGTGAGCAACGCCAGTAATATCGAGAATGATGTATTGCGTTATGTAATGCATTATAAGTCTGCGTTTTTTACTCAAACAAACCCATCTAAACATCAATCAGTTTCCATACAGAAAACAGTTGGGCATAATGATATTTTAAGAAAATTTTATGATGTTACAGGGGTGAAAGAGCATCTCGATAACAAGAGGCGCGAAGCCGAAAAATTATTGGAGGGCAATTCTCCAATGGATTTATTGAGTCAGTTTATTCCTTGTTATGATGCGGTTGAAAAAGTTATTAAAATAGCGAATGGGGAGGAAGAGCAATTATCAGGTGGTGATTTTGTGGATGGTGTGACTTGTGGACTCGAGGTGGGCTCTATTGCTATGGGCGTAGGAAAATCTTTGAAACCCTCGATAGCGGCGATAAAATCATCGGTCAAATTAATAATAAATAGTAGTTGGAAAGCTATAGGTTCTAGAGCAGCTGGGCAAATTGCTAGACAAGCTGCTAAAGAGTTAGGCAAGGGTTTTCTAAGAACGGGAGGACAGCTTGCGGCTACTGTAATTGGTGAAGTGGTTCCAGTACCGGGAGCGGATGACCTCGTCAACTATGGTAGCAAAAAAATGCTATCAAAATTATCAGAATTGAGAAAGCAAGGTTCTCCTGCCTCAAAAAAATTGATGAAGTCACTTACAAAAAAATTGCAAGACGCAAATTTAATTCCACCTGGAAAAATTAGAAAACATTTGTCCCAACTTCCATCTGGGAAATGGAAATTAAATTCGCCTAATCAGCTTGAAACCATTGCCGATGATCGCGGTATATTTTTTCTCAGAGGAAAAGGCGATATAGTGTTCGTTAAGGACGGCCCAGACCATATATTATTTAAAAAAATAGGAAATAGCGATCAAGGTGATACTTTCGTAAAAGTGGGGGCACCCAGTGAAGTTGTTCATATCAAACTTTCTAAACCGCAAATACATCATACTCATGATGGAAAGGTTGCGATTGTTAATATATTAGGAGAGAAACCTAAAATAGCTACTACAACGCAAGGAATGGATGGACTTGATTATCTTGATGCAGATGACAAGATTATTGTTATAACCCAGAATAATAAACAAAAAGCTTTAACTCATACTAGGATTGATGCAGATGGTATTATGCATTATCGTAACGCCGACTTGAAAAGTAGATTGCCTCAAGATGAATATTTGAGAATTCAACTACAAAATGGTAAATATGATTTTGTGCCAGTAAAAGGGTCGAATAATGAACTGACAACTACAATAAAAATTAACAATCAAGATGATGTTACTATTAGAGGCTTGTGGGATGTTACTGGAGAAGGCGATTCAACTAAACTAGTCACTCAAAAAATAAATGATCCCAGAGTGTATGAAGTGAAATTAGAAAGGGGCCGTATAAAATCTTTAGAATTAATTGATTCAACTCATGCTGACTTTGATTCTTTAATTCCTATCGATCAGCAGTTAATTCTGCCAGATAACACCGTTATCCAAAGGCCGCCGCAAATTATTAGCGGCAAGGTTGATGATACATATGGCGAATTTATTAATCATAAGGGTCAAGTTTATGAGGTAGTCGATAGCCAGCCTGGTCGTGCAAAAAAATTAAGAAAAGCTAATCGAAGACAAGAAACTTTTGTTGCTTCATGCACATTGGGGAGGCATCGCCGTCGTCGTATGATAGACGGGTGTCTTGTCGAGGACACGGCTAGGGAATTTGATATCATTGACGATGGGCGAAGATTGCATCTTCCAATACCCTATGAAGAAAAGGTACGTATATATGACGCCACTACAGGAAATTTCGCTGACGGCTCCGATGATTTTTTGGCAACATTGTCGGAGGATCAAAAAATTAAATTTAATGACTTGAAGGTAGATCCATTGGATAATAAGCCAAAACCAGGTGAAGCTGCTGCTGCAGTACAACTGGAACAAATTACAGGCGGAAGAATAAGGCGTCCTTCTACTGAAACTGCCAGACATGATTTCGTTATTGAGGGCAGTGGTGTAAAAGACGGAAAATTAAAGATTGATATGATGTATACGCCGAACGACGAACGTCAGGCAACGGGTATCAATGGGGTCTTGACGAAAAATTTCGGATTTACGAGAGGTCCAAATCAGGAAGGAAAGGGGGTGCAGAAGATTATCGAAAATCATTTACAAAAGTGCGATATTCTTTATATGGATTTCAGATCATTAAGCGAGCAGAACAGACAAAAATTGACCGATCTTATAAATAAATTACCTCATGATCAAAGATCAAAAATTGTGATAATTCAATAAACGCGTCTGCGTATTTTTATAAAACCCTACTACTTAAGCGATTGAGTGGTGGGGTGGTTGATAATGTGTGTTAGGAAATTTTTATCCCGAAAGTGATTGATTTTGCTAATGGTGGAAAATCAATCACTTACAAATAATCTGTTGAACTCGGGTGAATAACTTCTAAAAGCCTTACGCTGACTAAAGGGACTCGCTGAAAGTGCAAGGAAAAGGAACTCAATCGACCGTTTGATTTAACGAAAAAATTCATGAAATTAAGGATATTGCAGAGGCTCAATTGACTCTCTGTAGTGATGCATTTTTAAAACACAACTATATAAATAAATTACTTACGCGCTTAACTGTCGAACTCGGGGGGATATTGCTTTGCTAAAGATTTAGATCTCTTGAATTCATCAATTATATCCTTTAAAAATTGAGTCAACGTTATACAGTCTCCCGAATCATTATTTAAATTAAACCATGAAATTCCTTCGTCAAGATTGCATATATAAACTAGCGGATCACAATCATTAATTACGTAATCTTTAACACGAAAAAAATAAAAAATTTCCCCATTATCACTAGAATAAAAAACAATCGCATCCTCAGGAAGAAATTTTCTTTCTCTCCCATAATTAAACTTATCCGTATAAGTTTCCAATTCTGGAATTATATATTTTTTATTGCCACCAAACACAAAATCCCCTCTTATTTCTGCGTTGCTACCTTCCATAACAAAAACCTTGAACACTGATGGAAGAGGAATATTTTTATTTTTATTAAAAAAACCGGATGTCAGTTTTAAAGAAAGATTTTTTTGGAAATCATTAAATTCTAAATCAGAGGCTTCGCTCATTTTTCCACCATTTTGATCGATAAAATATTTAAGATCTTTAAATATTTTTTGTGCATTTTCTTTATTATCACTTTCAATATGCATATTATTTGAATCAAAATTCTGTGTAGTTATTTGGGCAAGAGAAGGCGGAATTCTATCTATCATAATATTGTATTCCTATAAATAAAACATGTAAATGAACCACATTCGTAGGGGTGTAATTCAAGCTGATGTCTGCCAAGATCACTCGTAATGCTTCACTACTTGCCCAAAGGGCACATCCACTCCAAAATCCCGTGACTGCCCATTGCAGTACACGCGAACAACTTCGATTGCTTACTTCGCTCTTTACACAAAGGGTCGCGGCCAAATTGCCTGCACCCTTGTGACAGAACGCGGCCTGTTTACGGTGAGTGCTCAATGGCAACAATTTGGGGTTCGAGTTGGTCGCTCTGGTCACATTAACGTGCGGAGTCAAAACTCCAAAAAATTTGCACGGCCTCGGACAGCTGCGCACCGCAATGGAATTATCTTTCATCATTGGGGGTGTGAGAAGTCTCCTGCAGACTACTTTGATATTTCGGCCAAGCGCCACCCTGGTGCTTCTAACGTCGGTTATCATTATCAAGTAGTTTGCGTGTTTTGTTTCATGATACAGGGTGGCGAACCTCATCGCAATGCTCGATGACCCCGTCCATAGACGGGGTTTTTTAAGGTATTAATAAAAAATCAATTACCATGGCCAATAAAAAGCTCCACGCACTTCGATGCTGGTCTCTCCATGAATTTTTGTATTGCTATTGCACATGAAGCACAAAGTGGAAGAGAAGTATAGAGATTTACTCTAATTAAATATTGGCCATTGTTTTTCTTCAGCAAATAGTTTATGTAATGCAATATCTTATATTCACTATCTTTGTCTCTAGTATTAGGAGGCATGTTCGGTTTAGTAAGACTCGCTATAAAACTGCCAATATCACTTTGATCAAATAATTGTCCACCACTAGTCTGACCGAAATCTCCACCTCGATAGCTATCATGCCAATAATTATAATCTACTATTCCACTAATACTGTTGAATCTTGTTTTAGAAATCACATCACCAGTTTGTTTATTTATAAATTCCACCTGTGCATGAGCAAGATTTCTACCCGTAATTTCCCACGTACTGGGTGGTTGATTTCCAGTAACCATATTTTTTACCTGATCCCTACCCTCAGTTGGATTGGTTTTAAATAAATTAATAATATTATTAACCGTGTCTTCATAAGATTTTCTAGTCGCGTCATCCATACTAAAATAATTCACCTGAGCATTTGCAGCGCCTGCTGGTAGGCTTGATTTCAATGGGGGAAGAGTTAAATACTTCACCTCTTTTTCAACTTCATCAATTTCTTCACCATAAATTACTAATCTATTTGCAATTTCATCTATTTTCACTCTTAGAGTTTTTTCGAGTGTTTTATCATTTTTTATTTGATCTTCAAGTTTACTCTTTTCCTCGTTAAAATCGATTACCTTCTGTTTCACGCGTTGTAGGTGTTGTCGCAATTCAGGCAAAACTTTGAAGGCAAGTCCTGATGTCGACTGCTTGCAAATCCCTGACAAAGCCGAACCTGGTGGTGACCGCTTTGCGCGAACTATACCTGTACCACAGCTTTTCAAAAAAGCGACTTCATCGTTTTTACTAAGTTTAACTAGTTCGAAATCATTTCCTTCACGTTCGAGGTAAGATAAATCTCCTCCTCGGTTAACGACTAATCTCCCATCTTTTCCTATTGATACCTGCTCCTGCCAATTAATACTAATAACTTTACCATCTGGTGACTTAGCTTGTATCAATGGTAATGTTCGATCCCAAGACGCACCGACCGGTGGCATCAAAACAAGATTACCCTCCGTGTCCATCACTTGATAATAATACTCACTGTTGATTGGTGCAGAGGAAATTGAGTATGGTTTATAGCGAGCAACATTTTTTTGATTCTCCCCCCCCCAAATCCACTCTCCATTCCCATGGTCACTCTCATGCACTGCATCTGGCTGTACTGCTACCCATTTGTTACCCACTTTCATTAGTACAAATTTAGTTTCTCCTTCAAGATAGGCCTGACCCTTATCATCTATTTTATTGAGTGAATAATTTAATTCATCTTGTCTTATAGATGAAATACCCTTATCGTCAATCTCAAAATCAGTGCGGACAAGTATGGCAGCTTGATTCGTCCACTCATCCCCAGCAAGATTTTTCGGACTCTGTTTGAAAGTATGTTCTTGTTGAGGCGTAGCAGGAATCATTTCTCGCTCACCATTACTAAGCTCATCAATGCGATAAATTTTGTCTTCATAGGAGATTATCTTTATTTGTTCTTTGCCTTCTTTAATGACATAAATTTTATGCCCGTCTATATTCACATCTTGTGACTTACGCTTTAATATATTCTGCCCATATTTTTCGGAATTTTGCGTAGAAGTTATTGCACTACTTAATTTTGTAGTTTTTGTAGTATCTGTCCCATATACTTTAGCAGCGGTCGCCGTACCCAGTGGACCATGTCGTCCTAGCTCCGTTCTCATCTTATTTACGTTCACTGCTCCATATTCGGCCGCTTGTTTCAAGGTTGGGTCTACTGCCGTCGGTACTTTTCCTCCTCTCGGTACGTTTCTCCTCGGTCCTGCTGCTACTATTATTTTTGCCGCTGCATTTGCTGCACGGCGAAATTGTCTCGATCTCTGTGAAGCCCACATTATGGAACGTGTTATCCCTCGAGACGATAGATGCCTCCCGTAGTTCACTCCGTATCTTATTCCACCGGCTATACCTTTCCCTGCTGTTTCAGCTGCTAAAGCACCAATATCATTTAAACAAATCGTAAAGACATCACTCCCCGTAGGCGGGGCAGCGTCTTGCGGTTGAAGCGATGGATCATCATTCGGAAGCGCGGGGTCCGCATCGGGAGTGCCTACTCTTTTTGCGTGAATTGCCTGAACGCATTGGGCACCCGGAATAGCATTTACCATCGCCTTTAACATCACTCGGACGCCCACGTCAAGCTTTTCCTCCAGCAACTCTATTCTGCTGTCCGAACGTGCTTTTGCTCCCATCTGCTCGTATATTTGCTCGTCAATATTCGGTGATAGAGGATGAAAGTCACTGTTTTGGAGTCGTATGCGATTGACATCCAATTTCCCATTTATAGCGAATTCATTTTGATGCTTATGGATATAATCTGTAGCTTGCTTCGCTGTAAAACCAATCACATAGCTGGCCTGGGGAACACCCTCCTTACACGTAACAGCAACATAAGTTTGGAGGCCAGCCTCACCCTCAGCTCGCACAACCATTGCCTGACGCGAAGCAGGGTTGTTATCTGTCGTTGGTGGATAATAATTTCCATATATTTGAATATTGTGACTCTGTAAAGATTTTTGTACTAATGCAAATTCTATATGGGGCAAAGATCGTTTGACAGTTTCTCCGTAGATTGAATTTTTTGCTTTATATTTTTCAAGTATGTTATGGGGAGTAATCTTCACCTTAGTTGTTCCATGTAAGCGAGTATAATTTGAATCACGTTTCGCATGGAAAGTTATAGTGCTAAGTTTTGAATCAGTATTTAGAATATCTTTTAAACTACGATCCCAAGGTTCAGAATTCCGCGGACAATCTGGCCGCTCAGGGTCCAGACAACTGACTCTTTCAAATTCCGTAAACTCAATCCAAGCGCTAATCTTTTCATCGGGCTCATAACCATAGTTCTTGGCCAACTCATTAATAAAATTGTCGAATATTAAATTCTCTCTTTTGTTATCAATTGGATTGAGCATTGTATCGATAATTATTTTATTACTACGCTCCTCTTCGTCTTTACGATCATTGTTATACTTATTAAAAGCATTAGTTATGTCTTTCGGTGAGGATTTGTTTACAGATATATTAAGGCAATTTGAATAATCCAACGCTTTCTCAATGAGAGCTAGGTCTTTGTCCTTAGGTTTTTCGAGAGCGTCCGTCCACGCTTTTCCTAAAACAGCATATTCTTTAATAGATAATATCTCATTCGTCAGTCTTTTCCCTTTAAGCGCGTCCAAATATGTTTCACTACCCACTCGTACTTGAATCTCATATCTGTTCACATTACTGGTATTACGAACATCACTGGCATCGATCAAAGGCACTGCAGCACTGGCCGCTTTATAAAAAATCGACTTTAAGGTGGCTACCGCCAACACGTCGCTTCGAATTGACCGAGGAAGGCTATTTAAATAAGCGTGCCACATTTCAGAAAAACGGTGTGAAAGTTCCTTCACAAATGGAAGAGGGTCCGTTCGCTGCCATTTTTCTGGTATGTGATTGTCTGAAAGATGTCCAAGTAAACTAGCAGTAAATCGCCACAAGTTATCTGCATCGCCAAATTGTTTGGGGTCTATATTATGATGTTTCAAATATTCTTTATGCAGTTTCTCTAAAAGTATGACTACATTTTTCTCCGGATGATGTCCTTCAGGGTTGGCTATATTTATCACGGATCTCATAATCTCATCCGGACCAGATGCATCAAATCTATTATTCCCATAGTATTGCAAAAGAAATTCACGGGGATTTACAGATGGATTTGTGCTGCCAGAGACACTCGCTACTGGAGCAACTCCTTGTGGGCCCGTAGAATGCGCCTCCTCATTACTCTCTCTCCCCGCTCCGTCGCGGCGCTGACGACGAATTATTTTATTGTCTAGCTTCTCGGTTTCCTCGATCGCTACCGTTACTCCATCTGAGTCAGACGATTCTCCCCTTATTAGTCTATCTAATCTCTCATTTTCGCTGGTTACCCCCGCTAGGTACTCTTCAGGAATATTGGCCGCCTGCACCCCCACAGACGGGGCTGAGCCTGTCTGCGAAGGATCCAACTTAGTGGGCTTAAATGAAGGGAACTCTGGAGTAACTGCGGTAGAGGTAGAGTCTGGTACACCGTCAAAAATTACGGTTGAATTATTCTTTGGAACCTGAGGCGGAAGTCCGGATGGAGGTACACCACTTGCCGTTCTATATGCTAGAACTGCGTTATTAAACGCCGTCCGAAAAGCGTTTTCCTCTTTTGCTTTTTGTTCTGCTACTTTTTCCGGCTTACTATAAAGTTGGTCTAGCCTGGCTCGACGACGTCTCTCATTTCCTATCGAATCGTTACTTAAATCCGTTTTATGTTGTTCAAATATGTCTTTCTCACGCTGAACCGCTACTGATCCTGCTTTGTTGGCAACTTCTTGTTCATGCGCATGATCATACGGTAGTCCACCCAACCAATTAAGAACATCATAACCGTACTCCTGACCAATACGCTGCTTTTGAAAATGCCCTGGATTAGGGATGAACGATCCAGAGATTTGCAAATAACCCAATATTAGATACATTATTCTTTTATAAAAATTACCACCTTCCTCTTCATTAAATTTAGATAACTCAGATAAGTTATTGTCACAATAAAAAAATAATTTCTCTGATATTTTTTTTGTTTCTTCATCAAGAGTGCCATTTTTTACAGAATTTGAAATTTTATCCCAATCAATTTCTGTTAGAAATTTTTCAAATTCTGTTTTATCAATTTCTGTTTTAGCTATTTCTTTTTCAATTTCTTCTTCAATTTTTAAACGATCATCATTATTTAAATCATCACATTCCCGTATATAATTAATCTCAGAACGCAAATCTTCTATATGATCACTGAATGAATCAACGAGGGTCTTAATAATATTATCTTTTTTATCAGGATTATCTAATATATTAATTATGGGTTTGCTTAATATTTTTTCATGCAACTCAGATGCTTTCTTTTTATTTTCTTGCTCGATAGATTTTTTTATATTGTTAAACATCTCCTCCCATCTTCTATCCTTGACATTCTTTAAACATTCTTTTAAGCGTGAAAGTTTTTCCTCGAGACCGTCCGGGGTTCCTTCCGCTTCTGATTGACAGATTAATTCTTTGATTTGACGTTCCAATTCATCAATAGTATCAAGTGTGAATCCTTTTAAACTAACAAAATCATATAATGGGGCTCCTTCCTTGAATTCATCCCCTTCTTTTCTAGAACCATTTTCTCTATTAATTTTTATACCAACATTTATCTTAAAAAGAATAATCTCTTTTAATTGATCGCGAAACACATTTTTATTGTTACTATTATCGTTGATTGTATCAATAATATCAACAATCTTTCTAAGGTTGGCTTTCACTACTTCCCGATCAAGAACTATACACCCTTGAGCGTAATTGAAACCTCTTTCTATTGTTTGACAAATATTGTCTCCAATAGCAGAAAAACATGAATCGACATATTTTCCGAATCTAGTTGGCTTAATACCACTATTGGTGAATAGTGGCTGCGGCAGAAATGCCTTATTCGCATTTTCAATTAGGTTTAATGGTGGCATTTAATTTTCCTTCAAATAATTAAAACAGTATTTAATAAAAACAACCTGTATTTATGGCTAACCAATTCATATACACAAAGTGGGTAACCATTTTAATAATTCATCCAAGAGTTAACGAGCCATTCCTCTTAGCAAAACAACTCTTCGAATCCAACTTCCCTAAAACAAAAACATTCTTACCCATAAAAAATTCGATTACATTATGATTATCCATCAAGGCAATAAATCGTTTATATAACATTGGTCTTTGATAATAGAAGCAAAAAACCAAAATAACTCTACTGAGTGTTAAAAAATAATTGAAATCGGTTATTAAAAATAATAAATAGGACTGTTTAACGTGGCCCTAATTATTCGATCCTATTAATACGAGCGTTACACATTGTGTGCCAAAGGCTTATATTTCTAGTAACGCGTATTGATAGATGACAAGGCTTCGTCGCAAAAGAACTTCGAATGCAGCATGAAGTAAACAAACATTTCATTGCGACATTGAAAGACAACTGATTGAGTGCTCTGTCGGAACAAGACAACAAGAAGGCCGCTTTCATACGCGTCGATTAATGCAATCAACCGATCAGCACGTTATGCGCGGCTCCCAAGTTCGACAGATTATCGTGTAAGTGATTGATTTTGCTAAACTCGAAGATGAGAAATTGCCACTACAAGTTGCGAATTGTCGGTATAGATAGGCTCAGGGTTTTGAAGAGTTCTTTCTGTTCGTGGTTCAGTGTTGATAAACCGGTGGCGCTGTGGCACCGGTGAAGCGTGACTGATGAAGCTGGATGTGGCGCGTCATTGAAGGTCGCGCCGAGAAAATCGCGCAAACGGGAGACGTTCATATATGTAAGCTGACTCTAGCTATCCGTTAGTCGTCAGGCGCTACCTCGCTTGATCCTGATGAAGCAAAAGAGTTGGTTCCCGGACACATCGCTACCCAGGGTGATCCTGATGAACGGGAAGCGGCTAACATTACCATGGCTCGTCTCGTTGGCGATATGTATATGCCTTAAACCCACCCCCCCAATTCACAGCCTGTAGTGGCAATTTCTCACCATCAGGTTCAGCAAAATCAATCACTTACACAATAATCTGTCAAACTCGGCCGACATTGACGCATCCAAAAAACCTCTCGAACACCACTGCTTCCCTACCCCATCTATTTTATAATCCCCAAAACACAGCAACATTAACCTCTGCTTCTTCCGCAGATCCGATTCCGAGGAGGTCTCCCATGTCATTCTCCCTCCACGGTATCCCCGTCTCGCGCGGCATCGCTATTGGTCGTGCCTACCTAATCGCCCCCGCAGCCCTTGATGTCGATCACTACCTGATCGAAGCCGATCAGATCGAAGACGAAATCGAGCGGTTTCATACCGCGTTACAAGCCGTACACAGCGAGCTCGAAACGTTGCATGCAGAGCTTGCCGCCGATGCGCCCAGCGAGGTCGGGGCGTTTATCAATGTCCATACGATGATTCTGAACGATGCGATGCTCGTGCAAGAAACGATAGATCTCGTGCGGGCGCGTCGTTATAACGTCGAATGGGCGCTCACCGAGCAACTGGAGCGTCTGTCGCGTCATTTCGATGATATCGAGGATGAATATCTGCGTGAGCGTAAGGCCGATATCGAGCAGGTCGTCGAGCGTGTGCTGAAGGCGTTGGCCGGTAGGCCGTCGGCAGCGATGCTGGTGGATGGCGCGCATGCGCACGCTCACGAAGAAATGATCGTGGTCGCGCACGATATTTCGCCCGCCGATATGCTGCAGTTCAAAACGCAAACGTTCCAAGGGTTTATTACCGATCTCGGTGGGCGCACGTCGCATACGGCGATTGTCGCGCGTAGCCTCGGCATACCGGCGGCGGTCGGCGTGCAACATGCGAGTGGGTTGATTCGGCAAGACGATTTGATTATCGTCGATGGCGATTACGGCATTGTGATTGTGGACCCCGCGCCGATTGTGCTCGAGGAATATTCGTATCGGCAAAGCGAGAAGCTGCTCGAGCAGCGTAAGCTGCAGCGGTTGAAATTCTCGCCGACGCAAACGCTTTGCGGCACGAAAATTTCGCTGCTTGCGAATATCGAATTGCCCGACGATGCGCAGGCCGCCGTGGCGGTGGGAGCCGTGGGGGTGGGGCTCTTTCGCACCGAGTTTCTTTTTATGAATCATAAGGATAACTTGCCGCAAGAGGAGGCGCAATTCGATGCGTACCGTCGGGCGGTCGAGTTGATGAATGGTTTGCCGGTGACGATTCGCACCGTCGATGTGGGCGCGGATAAGCCGCTTGATGACGATTATGAAAGCGCGATCAACCCAGCGCTGGGGTTGCGTGCGATTCGTTGGAGTTTGTCTGAGCCACAGATGTTCGTTACGCAATTGCGCGCGATTTTGCGCGCGTCGGCGTTTGGGCATGTGAAAATCTTGATTCCGATGTTGGCGCATGCGCAAGAAATCGACCAAACGCTCGATTTGATTCGCGAAGCCAAGCGTCAGCTCGATGATGCGGGCTTGGCTTATGATCCGAATATCCAAGTCGGTGCGATGATCGAAATTCCTGCGGCTGCGATTGCGTTGCCGCTCTTCTTGAAGCGGCTCGATTTTCTGTCGATTGGCACGAATGATTTGATTCAATATACGCTGGCGATCGATCGGGCTGATAACACGGTCGCGCATTTATATGACCCGCTGCATCCGGCGGTGCTCCATTTGATTGCTTTTACGCTGCGTGAAGCGAAACGCGCCGGGGTGCCGGTGTCGGTGTGCGGCGAAATGGCGGGTGACCCGCAGCTGACGCGGTTGTTATTGGGGATGGGGTTGACAGAGTTTTCGATGCATCCGTCGCAGGTGCTGATTGTGAAGCAAGAAATTTTGCGCGCGCACTTGAAGACATTAGAAAAACCCGTGGCGGAGGTGCTGGCGTCGTTTGAACCGCAGGAAGTGCAGGCGGCGCTAAGACGGGTGGGGGAGGTTTGATGGGGTAGTGAAGAGAGAACGCGTCGGCGAGCGAACTTTAAAAGGGTCAGATACTTATTTATTGTTAGTCGTCCCCGTTATTGTTTTTGGGAATCGCTCTACCAAGCTAGGCGTCGCCAACAACGTCTCAAAGCCGCTTGGAATACCAAATATCTTGAATCTTTGCTTGGCTTGCGGCCTATTTAAGCGGATAGCCTTCATGCGATTACCCTGCGGGTATTCCTATCAGCATCGCTCGATGATCGACCAAACGCCTTCATTTCAGACTCATACCCTGTTGGAAAAGATTTGGATTTGACAACATACCAAAAAGGTATATAATTTACCCATGCACGTAATTGCTAAGTCCGCCCTCGTTCAATTCTGGTCAGTACACCCGGACGCTGAAAGCCCATTGGAAGCGTGGTATCGCACCATGGAAAGTGAGGTCTTCACCGACTTCAATGATCTGCGGGCGACGTTTGGCAGTGCCGACTATGTGGATAGCCTGACGGTGTTCAACATCGGTGGAAATAAATACCGATTGATCGCGGCGATCCACTATAACCGACATAAAGTCTATATCCGGGCTGTGCTAACGCACGCAGAGTATGACCGGGGCGACTGGAAACGGAGAAAATGATGGGACATGCACTTAAGGTGGTACCGGAGCCGCAAACTATTCTTCGGGCTTGGTTACCCTTCAAGGAAGCGATTGGCGTGACGGTGGTACACACAGAAGCAGATTATTCGCAAGCCCGCGCCACGATTGATGCACTGCTCGATGAGATTGGCGACAACGAGACTCATCCGCTGGTTGATGTACTGGATTACCTCGCCGACCAAGTGAAGGCTTACGAGGAGGATCATTTCAAAATCCCCGAGGCCGAACCCAAAGAGGTGCTTCGGTTTCTGATGGAGCAGCACAACCTCAAGCAAGAAGATTTGGGAACGTGCGCGCCGCAAAGCCGTATCTCCGATATCCTCAGCGGACGACGCTCGATTAGCAAAGAAATCGCCAAGCGACTGGGGCAGCTTTTTCATGTTCGTGCGGATGTGTTTCTTTGATTCGTAGTTAATCTGTAAAGGGGGTGGCCTGCATGCGATCGGCCCCACACACCTCACAATCCACCTGCCTTGCCACCGTCATCGTCGTCCACTCCATCCGCAGTGCATCGAGCATCATCAGTCGCCCCTTAAGCGATGTGCCGACGTTTGCGATCACGCGTAGCGCTTCGGCAGCTTGCATCGCGCCGATAATGCCTACCAGCGGGGCAAATACGCCCATCGTGGCGCAAGCGGCCTCGAAGGGTTGGCCACCCCCTTCTGGAAACACGCACGCATAGCACGGTGACGTATCGTCACGAAAATCAAAGGTGCTGATTTGTCCATCGAAACGCAAGGCTGCGCCTGATACGAGCGGCGCCCGATGGGCCACACACGCGCGGTTAATGGCATGGCGCGTGGCGAAGTTGTCCGTGCAGTCGAGCACGACGCCCACGTGCGGCAGCGCACGGTGAAGCCAGACGTCATCGACCCGCTCGACGCACGCGTGTATGGTCACATCGGGGTTGAGTTGCAACAGCGTGTCGCGCGCTGATTCGACTTTTTTGCGCCCGACCGACGCGGTGGTGTGCGCGATTTGCCGCTGCAAGTTGGTCAGATCGACGGTGTCGAAATCTACCAGCGTGAGCGTGCCAACGCCTGCTGCGGCTAAGTACATCGCGGCGGGCGAGCCGAGCCCGCCTAGGCCGATGATCATGACGTGCGCATCAATGAAGCGCTGCTGCGCGGGAATACCCAACTCATCGATCAGGATGTGTCGGGAATAGCGCAGCAGCTGGTTGTCATTCATTTGTTCTGTGCTGTTCTGCTGTGCCAGCAGCGTGTGCTTGCTGCGGCAAACCGGCTTACTGGCTAGGCGGCGTGACGCTCGATGCAGGCGCAGCAGGGGCGACTTCCGAGGCCGCCGCTGCTTTACCCGCAGAAGAAGCAGAAGCGGGGGCCGGCAGCGCAGGTTTCACCGCGATCGGCGCGGATGCTGAGCGCGGCGGCTTGTTTTGAGCGAGCCTGCGTTCGGAAACCGACTTCGATTCTTGCACCGGCTTGCCTTCGAGCTTGTTGAGCCCTTGCTCCAGCATGAAATCGTCCGGCGACCCAAATTCGACCGGCTTGCGCATGCGATCCTTCTGCCGTTGCTCCGGCGTCTTCTTATCGTTTTGCTCTTCGAGTTGTTGCAATTGAATCATCCGATCCTGCTCGCGTTGTTCCTGTTCTTTCTTTTCGTTCGGATCTTGTGTATTCGCAAGATGATTCGAATAATCGACTTCGCGCGTGATCAATGCGTCGTCTGGATCGCCTTCTGCGAATTGATCGACAGGAATATCAGGGCGAATGCCTTTATTTTGGATCGAGCGCCCGCTTGGGGTGTAGTAATACGCGGTGGTCAATCGCAATGCCGTATCCGCAGTCAGGGGCCGCACTGTTTGCACCGAGCCTTTACCGAAGGTGGTTTTGCCGAGAATCAGCGCGCGATGCTGATCTTGCAGCGCGCCGGCGACAATTTCAGAGGCAGAGGCCGAATAGGCATTGGTGAGCACGATCATCGGCACCGTTTTGTAAATAGCCGGCAGGCCTTTTAACGGATCGGAATTGAATGACGGAAGCCGGTAATTATCGTAGGTGTCGCGATAAACTTGCTTCGATTCGGGAATTTGCCCGTTGGTCGAAACGACGACTGAATTCGGCGGTAAGAATACGCCGGCCACCCCTACTGCGCTTTGCAATAAGCCCCCGCCGTTATTTCGTAAATCGAGGATGAGCCCTTTCAGATTGGGCTGCTGACGCGCGATATCTTCGAGCTTGGCGGCGAGATCGGGCACCGTGCGCTCTTGGAAGCTCGTGATGCGGACATAGACATACCCTGGCGCGAGGATTTTCGTTTTCACGCTTTGTACGCGGATAATGGCGCGCGTGACGGTGACAGGGAACGTGCGCTCTTCGCTCTTACGAAAAATGGTGAGCGTGACTTTCGTGCCGGGTTCGCCGCGCATTTGCTTGACAGCTTGGTCAAGCGTCATCCCACGCACGGGCTTATCGTTGATACGCGTGATCAAATCGCCCGGGCGAATACCTGCGCGAAACGCCGGCGTGTCCTCGATGGGCGAAATCACTTTAATCAACCCATCTTCCTGCGAAATTTCGATGCCCAGACCCGCGAAGCGCCCCTTCGTTTGTTCTTGCAACTCTTGATAATCGGTTTTATCGAGATAAGACGAATGGGGATCGAGGCTTGCGACCATGCCTTTGATCGCTTCAGTCAACAGCTTTTTGTCATCGACCGGCTCGACATAATCATGCTTGATTTCGCCAAACACCTCTGCGAACAGACGAAGCTGCTCAAGCGGCAGCGGAGCCGATGCGGCTTGTTGTTGCGCGGCGGACGAAAATTGCAGCGTTGCAAGAACGCCAGTCGTTAGACCGGCAAGAATTAAAGCAATATTCTTGAATTTCGTGCGCATAAGAGTCTGGTGCGGTCGAAAAAGGTGGGGCGCCGAAGGCGAACGACTTTGAAGTATAACCGCTTCTAATCCTTTGTCTTGCGGCTTGTCGATAAATTATGCGTGCTCAAATGATCGTTAAGGCGATTCCGTTTGCAGGACGCGATACAAAATCGCTGCGTACCAACGGCTTCGACCCCTGCACATGCGGCGCGTAGTGTCGATTTAGACGGCCATTGGTGGTTGCAAAAGGTTTCTATTTGTAGAATAATGAAACCTCTTCTTTAAGAGAGACCCTATATGTCTACTGCGTTAAAGTTGTCAGATGATTTAATCGCATTGGCTAAGCCGCATGCTGCGGCTGAACACCGTTCGATTCCGAAACAAATCGAGTATTGGGCTCGCTTGGGCAAGGCTGTCGATGACAATCCCGGCCTTCCATTGCAATTCATCAAGGATACCTTGCTGGCGGTCCAGGAAGCCAAAGCAGGAATGCTTACTCCGTATGAGTTTGGGGCTTGATGTTGCTGACGATCCTTAATACTCCGACCTTTGCAAGGGCCATCAAGAAATTACATGCCAAGGACAAGGTTGTCGTCGACAAGGCGGTGAAAGCTATTGCTGATAACCCTTCAATCGGAGAAGAAAAGAAAGGGGACTTAGCCGGTGTCTTAGTGCACAAGTTTAAGGTTAACAAGCAAGAAGTCTTACTGACGTATCAGCCTCAGCCTGACAAGTTTTCTCCATTATCTGTGCGACTGCTTAGCATAGGATCACACGAGAATTTTTACACCGAATTGAAGCGACTGAACTAGGAAAACACGGGCAAGCGGTGTACGGCGGTTGGTTTGCCAGTTGTCGAATGCATAGTCACGACACGCGCGACAACGCAGCTTAAAGGCGTCACTGATCCCGACGAACGCCGGAAATTGGTGGATGGTCTCTATGCCGTCAATCCAGCTCACACTGCAGGCAAAAACATTCTGCTCTTTGACGATCTGTTTCGTTCTGGAACCACGATGAATGCCATTACTGATGTACTCCTGAAACAAGGCAACGCCAAGAACGTGTATGCTCTTACCATCACCAAAACCCGGAGGAACCGATGATGAATACGATTTTCATCGGCGGCTCGCGCCATGTGTCGCGTCTACCGGACGAGATTAAACACAGACTCGATAACGTCATAAACAGCGGCCACCAAGTCATCGTTGGCGATGCCAACGGTGCCGATAAAGCCGTACAAAAGTACTTCAGCGATGCCGCCTATGACAAAGTGACGGTTTTTTGCTCCGGCAACAGTTTTCGGAACAATCTGGGTCATTGGACAACGCGTAAGATCGATGCGCCAAAGAACCTCAAAGGCTTTCAATTCTATGCCGCCAAGGATCGCGAGATGGCGCGTGAAGCCAACTTTGGACTGATGATCTGGGACGGCAAGAGCCCCGGCACCGTCCTTAACGTCCTGCGATTGGTTCGTGCGGGAAAAATCGCAGTGCTTTTCAGCGTGCCAGATAAACACGTGATCAACATCAAGACCCAGACCGATTGGGATAGCTTCTTGAGCCATTGCAGCGACGAGTTGCGTCATGATTTGCACGAGCGGGCTACGCCCGACGAGTGGCAATCGGGCCGACAATCAAGCTTGCTCGACGCGAACCAGGAAGCCGGCCCCGCAGCCGAAGCCGAGCAACCACAAACGTTTGCGACAGGTCCGTCTGAGGATAAGCTCCGCGCTACCCTTCCCCGGCCTGAAGGCCGAGGCTTGCCGCGCACCGGGTCATTCAAATATTCAAATAATAGTGGCGCAGCGGCTTCAACTGTTCATCGAGTTCGTAGACAAGCGGCATGCCGTTGGGAATGTTCAAACTGAGGATATCGGCATTCGAAAGATTATCGAGATATTTGACTAACCCGCGCAGCGAATTGCCATGCGCGGCGATGACGACCTTCTTTCCCGCTTTGATGGCGGGCGCAATCGATTCGTTCCACAGCGGCAGCACGCGCGCCACGGTGTCTTTCAAGCATTCGGCGAGGGGCAACGCGCCTTGCGGCACTTGCGCATAGCGCGGATCTTCGTAGAATGCGTGTGCGTCATTCGGCGCTAATGCCGGGGGCGGCGTATCGTAGCTGCGACGCCAGATCAGCACTTGTTCCTCGCCGTATTTCGCTGCGGTTTGCGCTTTGTTCAAGCCAGCGAGCGCGCCGTAATGCCGCTCGTTCAAGCGCCATGAATGCATCACGGGGATATACATCAGATCCATCTCGTCTTGAACATGCCACAGCGTGCGAATGGCGCGTTTGAGCACAGAGGTATAAGCCATATCGAACGTATAGCCGGCTTCTTTTAACGTCTTTCCCGCTTGCTGCGCTTCATGGCGGCCTTGTTCGGTCAAATCGACATCGACCCAGCCCGTGAACCGATTTTCTTTATTCCAGGTAGATTCGCCATGGCGAATGAGGACGAGTGTGTGCATGAGCGTATCGTAAGGTAAGTCGTAAAGGGCCAAATCAAGGGCTCAATGGCGTCGAAAGGGGCGTCGTATTGCGTTGCTATCGCGGTTCGACGCCCCTTGCGTCAAACAGTTATTTTATAATGATCGACTGTTCTTCTCCATTTCCTCTTTTTGGCGGGTTCTTTTGTGACCTTTTTCACCGATTATACGAACCTTGCGCTCATCGCTATTCTGTTGGTTTCGGGGGCCTTGCTGTTATGGCCGACGCTTTCTGGCAGCGGGCGAGGCGCTTTGTCCGCTGCCGAAGCGACGCAACTCATTAACCGGCGTAACGCGGTCGTGATCGATCTGCGCGACGTGGCGGATTATGCGAATGGTCACTTGCCGGCGGCGCGTCATTTGGCGTTTTCAGAGCTGGGCGCAAGAATTAATCACGTCGCGAAGAATAAGAGCACGCCCGTTTTGCTCGTTTGTCAGCGCGGCCAGCATTCGCACAAAGGCGTGCGTATTGTCGAGGCAGCCGGCTATAGCGACGTCCATGTGTTGCAAGGCGGAATGAATGCTTGGCAGCGCGCTGGGATGCCGGTTGTTAAATAAGGAGTGCATGAAGTGAACCGCGTTGTGATGTATAGCACCCAAGTGTGTCCCTATTGCCAAATGGCTGAGCGTTTATTGAAGTCTCGCGGCGTTGAACACATCGAAAAAGTGTTGGTCGATAAAGACCCAGAGCGCCGCCAAGAGATGATGGAGCGTAGTAACGGGCGTCGCTCGGTGCCGCAAATATTCATTGGCGACAAGCATGTGGGTGGGTATGACGAACTTTCCGCGCTCGATCGCGCAGGCGAGTTGTTGTCCTTATTGAATCAGAATCAGAATCCGGCTTAAGCGCTGAGCTTAGGCACTGAGCTCCGTGCGTGAACGCTGGCGTTTTGAGTTTGGCTTTTTCTTTTTCTTTTTCTGATGGATGAAGGGATGAAGCGCCGCAAGGCTCGTCTTGTGGCGGCACGCTTATTTAACAGAGTTGCTTTGACGGAGTCGTTATGTCGGACCAAAACAATCAGCCGTTTTTTAATATCCAACGTATTTATCTGAAAGATTTATCGCTCGAGCAGCCGAATTCCCCTGGGATTTTCCTCGAACAAAATATGCCGTCTGTCGAGGTCGAGGTCAATATGAAAGCGGAAAACCTGTCCGAAAGCGTTTTTGAAGTGGCTGTGACGGGCACGGTCACCGCTAAAGTGGCGGATAAGATTGCGTTTCTTGTCGAAGCGAAACAAGCGGGCATCTTCGATATTCGCAACATTCCGGCAGAGCAGGTCGATCCGCTGTTGGGCATTGCTTGTCCGACGATTCTATTTCCGTATCTACGCTCGAACGTGGCTGATGCGATTACGCGTGCGGGCTTTCCACCGATTCATCTGGCCGAAATTAATTTCCAGGCGCTCTATGAGCAACGCGTGGCGCAGCTCAATGCGCAAAAAGGCGCCGTCGCCAACGGCGCGACGCAGCATTGAACCGGGTTTAGCCATTCGAGGCGCAGCGTTGAAATGAAAGTCGCCGTTCTTGGCGCAGGGGCGTGGGGCACCGCGCTCGCTAGCCATTTAGCGATTTGCCACGATGTCGTGTTGTGGGCGCGCGATCGCGCGCTCGTTGCCGAGCTCGGCGTAAAACGCGAGAATGCGCGCTATCTTCCGGGCATTGCGTTGCCGCCCGCATTGCGTTACGAGGCGGGTCTTTCTATCGCCCTTGCGCATGCTTGCGATGATGATGCGCTGGTGGTGGCGGCCACGCCGCTTGCGGGGTTGCGCGCGTTGTGCCGTGCCATTAGCGCCGCGCCGCGTTTGCCTGCGCATTTTATCTGGGCGTGTAAGGGTTTCGAAGCGGAGACGCAAGCGCTTGCGCATCAGGTGGTGGCGGCTGAGTTGGGCGCGCAGGGGAATGTGAGTGGCGGCGTGTTATCCGGCCCGAGTTTCGCGCGTGAAGTCGCGTTGGGGTTGCCAGCTGCGTTGACGATCGCGAGCGCGTCGGCAGTGTGCCAAGCTCGAGTGGTTTCGGCCTTTCACCATGGCGCGATACGGATATACCGCGGCGATGACGTGATTGGCGTCGAAGTGGGCGGCGCGGTCAAGAATGTGTTGGCGATTGCCACGGGCATCTCGGATGGGTTGGGGCTTGGTTCGAATGCGCGCGCCGCGCTGATTACGCGGGGCCTTGCCGAAATGTGTCGGGTCGGCGTTGCGCTGGGGGCGCAGCCCGAAACGTTTATGGGTTTGACGGGGCTGGGCGATCTGATTCTGACTGCGACAGGCGACTTATCGCGCAATCGGGCCGTCGGCTTGCAACTCGCAAAAGGCGAGGCGCTCGATGCGATTTTGGCTGCGTTGGGCCATGTGGCAGAAGGCGTTTACTGCGCGCGGGCCGCACGGGCGCTTGCGCGAGCGCATCAGATCGACGCGCCCATTACCGAAGCCGTTTGCGCGGTGCTGTTTGACAATGTTGCGCCACACGATGCAGTCGATGCGCTGCTGCGACGTGATGCGGGAGTTGAATAACGAACGCATCGCCCGATCGATGCTCAACGTCCCCCTTGAAAACCGCCCTGACGCCATGCTTCAAATACCACAATGGCGACGGTATTCGATAAATTAAGGCTACGGCTGCCTTCGCGCATCGGCAAGCGCACGCGTTGCGTGTCCGGAACGCGCGCGAGCAGTGTTGCAGGCAGGCCCCGCGTTTCTGCGCCAAACACGAACCAATCATTCGGCAAGAAGGTTTGATCATAAAATCGGCCTGCCCCTCGGGTCGTAAACGCGAACATACGCGCGGCATTAGGCGCCTCGCTTTCGATGAACGCGTCCCAGTGCCGGTGCACACGCATGCTGGCATATTCATGATAATCGAGGCCAGCGCGACGCATTTTTGCATCGTCGAGCGGAAAGCCGAGTGGTTCGATTAAATGAAGCTGCACACCGGTATTCGCACAGAGCCGGATAATATTGCCGGTATTGGGCGGGATTTCTGGTTCGACAAGGACGACATTAAACATGGCAGGCAAGAAATAAAGCGCCATTATGACGCAATGGGCGCGCGCAGCGCTTTACCCTTAACGCGCAATCGTTAACCGCTCGCGCGCGTCGTTATATTCTTGCGTGAGCCGCTCGACGAGTTCTGCCACGGTTGGCACATCGTTCATCAAACCGACGCCTTGCCCTGCTCCCCAAATATTTTTCCATGCTTTTGCTTTCTCGCTCGCGAAATTCATTTGCGATTTATCCACTGCCGGCAGCGCGTCGGGATCAAAGCCCGCGTTGACAATGCTTTCGCGAATATAGTTGCCATGAATGCCGGTGAATAAGTTGGTGTAAATGATGTCTGCTGCATTGGCAGCGAGAATGGCGTGCTTATAGCTTTCCTCGGCATGGGCCTCTTGCGTTGCGATGAAACGCGTGCCCATATACGCGAGATCGGCACCCATCGCTTGCGCCGCGAGGATGGAGCCGCCATTGGCGATGGCGCCGGACAACACGATAGGGCCATCGAAGAGGCGCCGCACTTCGCCCACGAGCGCAAAAGGCGAGAGCATGCCTGCATGCCCGCCGGCCCCTGCTGCGACCAGAATGAGCCCATCGACGCCGGCCTCGAGCGCTTTGTGCGCATGGCGTAGATTGATGACATCGTGCAGCACAATGCCGCCATAACTGTGCACGGCATCGACGATTTCTTTCATGGGCGCGCGCAAACTGGTGATGAAGATGGGCACTTTGTGTTCGATGCAGACGCGTATATCGTGCTCGAGCCGTGGGTTCGATTGATGGATGATTTGATTGACCGCGATAGGGCCCACCTTCGCATGGGGGTTGGCTGCTTGAAAAGCAGCCAGTTCCGTTCGAATACGCGTGAGCCATTCGTTGAGCAATTCCGGGGGCCGCGCATTGAGCGCGGGAAACGAGCCCACAATCCCCGCTTTACATTGTGCGAGGACGAGCTCCGGATAACTAACAATAAACATCGGCGAACCGACAACAGGCAATACTAAATTTTGCAAGATAGCAGGTAAAGCCATGGCGCGAATCTCCTCGAGGGCGGGGGTAATGAGAAATGGAAATGGAATGAATAAAAAAGAACGACCGTTCGATGATGAATGGGTCATTTTAAACGCGTTGCAATGCTAAGCGTAATGTAAATCGCCTGGTTGGAGTAAGTGCTCGGTTTCCATGCGCCCGTGGTGTGATGGCGATGGCGATGGCGGGCATAAAAGCGTTATCTCTGCGCCCCGTGCGCGCTGACAAAGAAAAAGATGAAGGGATATTTCTAATGTCATTAGAGGTTTATGGCGTTATTTTTTTGTTATTTTTTATAGCACGTTCGATTGGCTATTTAGAAATCGAACGTGTCGTTTATTTTCGTCTTTTATTTATTCCAACTTAGAGCGCTGAGGATGATGAAAAAAAATACAATTAAGAAAATAGCGAAAGAAAAGTCTGTCTACAATAAACGTCGCATGAGCGGGCCATTGTTGGTCGCATTCAGTGCGGCATGGCCATTTATTGTGGGCGGGCAAGCGTATGCGAGTGCGTCATTAGCGAATCAACAGGCTGCCGATGGGGATGGGGCATCGGATGTGATGTATTTATCGCCATCGGGCGTGCCGTACGAGATACCCGAAAAATTCCTGCCTTTCATTAAAGATGGGCAGATTCAAGCGTTTTTATCGGGAAATCGCATCACCACAGAAGCCTGGGTCAATACGCCTGTCGATTCGGATGGCGATGGTCAAAAAGATCGGATTCACGTGAAAATCGTGCGTCCGGTGGAGACCGATCAAGGTACACGTACCCCGGTGATCGTGCTGGCCAGTCCTTACAATGCGGGGTTAGCGTATTCCCCGAATCATAATGTCAATATCGAATTGGATAGCAGCCCCCACGCTGAAGCGGATAGTCAATCGCTCGCTCAGCCTGCGTTAGAGAATCCGAATCCTATGCAGCGGCTGAAAGCCGATGCGGAAAGCGCAGTGCGTGCGAGAGCGTGGATCGACCAGTATTTCCTGTCGCGCGGGTTCACGATTGTGTATGCGGACTCTTTAGGCACGGCAGGCTCAAGTGGTTGCCCGACGATTATGACGCAGGACGAATCGATTGCGATGGCTTCTGTTATCAAATGGCTTGGGGGCAGCGAAACAGCGGTCGATGCGGCGGGCCGTCCGATCGCGGCGGATTGGTCTACGGGGCATATCGGCATGTATGGCGTTTCATACGATGGCACGTTGCCTAAAATGGTCGCGAGCTTGGCTCCGCGAGGGTTAGATGCGATTGTGCCGATTGCCGGGGTTACGAATCTGTATGGCTACTATCGCTCAGGCGGATTGGTACGTGCGCCCGAAGGGTATCAAGGCGAAGATGTCGATATCTATATGAAAATCCTATCGACGAATGCGCATCCCGAGCGTTGCACGCATTTGATCGACGAAGCCTCTCGGGCTCAGGATCGCGCAACGGGTGATTATTCCGACTTTTGGGCGCAGCGTGAAATTACGCCTCAGCGTGCTGTTGCGCCGGCGTTGATCGCGCAAGGATTGACTGACGATAATGTCAAAGTCGATCAATCCACGTTGTGGTATCAAGCCATGCGCGATCAAGGCGTGCCGACTCAATTGTGGCTGCATCCATGGGCTCACAAGGATCCGATTCATCTATTCACAATGACCGATGCGTGGGTGACGCAAGTGAACCGTTGGTTCACCCGTTATTTGTTGGGTGTGCCCAATGGGGTGGAAACTGAACCAAGTTCTGTGATCGAACAACGCGATGGCACGCTCTTGAAGGAAGCGTCATGGCCCGCAGTGAACGCGGAATGGCTCACCTTTTACGCTGGCGGGGATGGGGCAACAGCGGGCACGTTATCGACTGAGCAGGTGAGTCGTGGCGGAAGCGTCACATTCATCGATGATGCGCGCATTCCTGCTGAAAGGTTGGCCGATGCGCAGAGCGATGCGCATCGTGGCCGTTTCGACTCGCCCCCGCTGCGTCAGGCGATGAGAATTTCTGGCGCGGCAAGGGCTACCGTTCGGTTGACTTTTTCGAAAGCAGCCAACGTCACGGCGTTGCTGGTTGAGCGTCTGCCTGATGGTTCGGGGCGGATTATTTCTCGCGCATGGGCTGATCCGCGTAATCGGCATTCGTTGCGGCATTCGGAGCGTGTCGAAAGCGGTGTGCCTTATGACATGACTTTAATGTTTATGCCGCGCGATTATGTGATCGAAGCGGGGCACCGCATAGGGCTGGTTGTGATGTCGAGCGATAACGATTACACGTTGCTCCCGATGGCCGGAACGCAGTTGACGTTGGATAACGCAGGTACTTCTTTAACCGTACCTTTAGTGAAACTTTAAGATAAGGCGGCCTTGCCGGACATTAGCTTCTTCTATTTATTCCAACTTAGAGTACTGAGGATGATGAAAAAAAATACAATCAAGAAAATAGCGAAAGGAAAGTCTGTCTACAATAAACGTCGCATGAGTGGGCCATTGTTGGTCGCATTCAGTGCGGCGTGGCCATTTATTGTTGGCGGGCAAGCGTATGCGAGTGCGTCATTAGCGAATCAACAGGCTGCCGACGGGGACAGGGCCTCGGCTGTGAGGGTATCGCCATCGGGTGTGCCATACGAGGAGATACCCGCAAGATTTCTGTCCAACATTAGAGATGGGCAGATTCAACCGTTTTTATCTGGCAGCCGCATCACCACAGAAGCCTGGGTCAATACGCCTGTCGATTCGGATGGCGATGGTCAAAAAGATCAGATTCACGTGATAATCGTGCGTCCGCTGGAGGCGGAGCAACAAAATCTGCGCACCCCGGTGATCGTGCTGGCAAGTCCTTACAATGAGAAGTTAGCGAATTCCCCGGGGCATAATGTCGATGTCGAATTGGATAGCAGCTCCAATACTGGAGCGGATAGTCAATCGCTCGCTCAGCCTGCGTTAGCACAGTCGAATCCTGCTCAGCAGTTTACAGTCGAGGCGCAAGTCGCCGTGCGGCGTGGGAGAGCGTGGGTCGACCAGTATTTCCTGCCGCGCGGGTTCACGATTGTTTATGCTGACTCTTTAGGCACGGCGGGCTCGAGTGGTTGCCCGACGATTATGACGCAGGAAGAATCGATTGCGATGGCTTCCGTCATTAAATGGCTTGGAGGCGCCGAAACAGCGGTCGATGCGGCGGGCCGTCCGGTCGTGGCGAGTTGGTCTACGGGCCATGTTGGCATGTATGGTATGGGATACGAGGGCACGTTGTCTAAAATGGTCGCGAGCGTGGCTCCTCGGGGGTTAGATGCGATTGTGCCGGTTGCTGGGCTCACGAATTTGTATGGCTACTATCGCTCAGGCGGATTGGTGCGTGCGCCCATGAGGCATCAAGGCGAAGATGTCGATGTCTATCTCAAAGCGCTATCAACGAATGCGCATCCGGAGCGCTGCATGCATCTGGTCGACGAAGCCCGTCAAGCCCAGGATCGTGAAAGCGGTGATTATTCCGACTTTTGGGCACAGCGTGAAATTTCGCCTCAGCGTGTCGTTGCACCGGCGTTGATCGCGCAAGGGGTGGCTGACGGCAAGGTCAAAGTCGATCAATCCACGTTGTGGTATCGAGCCATGCGCGATCGAGGCGTGCCAACTCAATTTTGGCTGCATCAATGGGCCCACAAGGATCCGGCTCCTCTGATCGTAATGGGCGATATGTGGATGAAGCAAGTGAATCGTTGGTTCACCCGCTATTTGTTGGGTGTGCCGAATGGGGTAGAAATTGAGCCAAGTTTGGTGGTCGAACGAAGCAATGGCTCGCTTCGGATAGAAGAGTCATGGCCCGCAGCGAACGCGGAATGGGTCACCTTTTACGCAGGCGGGGATGGAGCAACGGCGGGCACGTTATCGAAGGAACCGGTGAGCGATGGTGGACGTGTCACGTTCAGCGATGATGCGAGCATTCTTCCTATAACGTTGATCAATGCGCCAAGCAGCGAGCATCGTGCCAGTTTCTATTCGCCAGCGCTGCGTCAGGCGACGAGAGTTTCTGGCACGGCAAGAGCTACCGTCCGGTTGGCTTTTTCGAAAGCAGCCAACGTCACGGCGTTGCTGGTTGAACGTAGGCCTGATGGTTGGAGAAGAGTTCTTTCTCGCGCATGGGCTGATCCGCGTAATCGAAATTCGTTGTGGCATTCGGAGCGTGTCGAAAGCGGTGTGCCTTATGACATGACTTTAACGTTCATGCCACTCGATTATGTAATCGAAGAGGGGTGCAGCATAGGGCTGGTTGTGATGTCGAGCGATCATGAATACACGTTGCGTCCGGCAGCCGGAACGCAACTGACATTAGATAACGCGGGTACTTCTTTAACCATACCTTTAGTGGAACTTTGAGATAAAGGCGCCTTGCCGGGTGTTGATTTCGTTTTATTTCGCTCGGTAAGGCGTTTTTATTGAGTTGGCGCGGATGTGTAAGAAGTCGTGTCGATCAATGACTACCTTTAACGTGCTTTTTGGCAAACGCGAACTACTCATTTGCTATGTTCGAGGCAAGTGATGGCGTTAATTTTAACAATAATCGAGTTTTCTTGGGTGACAAGGTGTTTTAACGGAGTTGATGTAAATACGGGCCTCGTATTGAATAAGGTTGATCGTAGATTCGCATTAAATTAATTAATCAGCATTCCTAACTATATTCACTCGCATGGCTGAGCGCGGGTTTTTGCTAGCAAGGCTCGAGCGGTTCGTGATGCATTGGCGCGTCCAATCGATGTTGAAATGAAAGCGCCTGTGGCGACAACTTCATCGATATCGATGCCGGTTTCTATGCCCAGCCCTTGCATCATAAAGAGCACATCTTCTGTCGCTACATTGCCTGTGGCGCCTTTTGCATAGGGGCAGCCGCCTAAGCCGGCCACCGATGCATGAAAAATAGAAATGCCTTCGAGCAGCGATGCGTAAATGTTGGCGAGGGCTTGCCCATAAGTGTCATGAAAGTGCCCCGATACGTGTTCACGAGCAAACACGTGAGCCACCGCAGTGAACACTTCACGTACGCGTTGCGGTGTGCCTACGCCAATGGTGTCGGCAATGTCGATTTCATCGCACCCTAACGCGGCAAAGCGTTGCACGACATCCACCACGGATGCGATGGGCACTTCTCCTTGATAAGGGCACCCTAATGCACACGAGACACTGCCTCGCACACGTAACCCATGGGATTTCGCCTCGCGTGCCACCGGTTCGAAGCGGGCGATGCTTTCGGCAATGCTGCAATTGATGTTCTTTTGCGAGAATGCCTCGCTTGCTGCGCCAAAGAGGACGATTTCATCGACACGTGCAGCCAATGCGGCCTCGAAGCCTTTCAGGTTAGGCACAAGCGCGGAATACAGCGTGTCAGCTCCACGGGCGATGCCTGCCATCACGTCTGCGCCATCGGCCATTTGCGGCACCCATTTGGGCGAAACAAACGAGGCGGCTTCTATATTGGAAAAGCCTGCGCGGGTGAGGCGATTGACGAATTCGATCTTAAGGGCGGTGGAAACGAGGGCTTTTTCGTTTTGTAGCCCATCGCGCGGGCCGACTTCAACGATTTTGACGGTATGGGGTAAAGAGGCGGTCACGGATAAGCACCTTCATATAGATGACACATGTCTGCATGTTTCATCATGGGTGTTGGGTAAAGGCATAGACATAGACTGTGTCGCCGATTGCGTCTGCGTCTGCGTTTGTGCTTGCGCCTGCATGCCGAGTCGCGCAAGTAGCGCACGGTCTTTTTCTGCTTGAGGGTTGGCGGTTGTCAACAGTTGATCGCCATAAAAAATAGAATTAGCGCCTGCCATCAAACAAAGGGCTTGCAGTGCGTCATTCATCTGTTCTCGCCCTGCCGAGAGCCGTACCATGGCGCGTGGCATCGTAATTCTCGCGATGGCGATCGTGCGGATGAATTCGAACGGATCGAGCGGCTCAGTGTTCGCAAGGGGGGTGCCCTCGACGGGCACGAGATGATTGATCGGCACGGATTCGGGATAAGGATTCATATTCGCTAATTGCGTGATTAACCCTGCCCGTTCGCGGCGCGATTCGCCCATCCCGACAATGCCGCCGCAACAGACGTTGATGCCTGCATCGCGCACCCGTTCGAGGGTATCGAGCCGCTCTTCATAGGTGCGCGTCGAGATGATTTGCCCGTAGAACTCCGGTGACGTATCGAGGTTGTGATTGTAGTAATCGAGGCCGGCTTCCGAAAGCGCCTGGGCTTGATGGGCTTCGAGCATCCCGAGCGTCATGCAGGTTTCGAGGCCCATGTCTTTTACGCCGCGAATCATTTCTTTGATAGGCTCAAGGTGACGATCTTTCGGGCTGCGCCAAGCAGCGCCCATGCAAAAGCGGGTGGCGCCATTTTCTTTGGCGATGCGCGCCGCAGCGAGCACGGCTTGAACATCCATTAATTTTTGCGCTTTTAAACCCGTGTCGTAATGCGAAGATTGAGGGCAATATTTGCAATCTTCTTCGCAACCGCCTGTTTTGATCGATAGCAATGTCGAGAGTTGAACCGTGTTTGCGTCGAAGTGCGCACGATGCACTTGTTGTGCGCGAAAGAGTAAATCGTTAAACGGAAGTTCGTAAAGCGCCACGATATCAGCGACACGCCAACGTGGAGCGGTTTCTGTTGCGTGAGTATGTGTCACGGGTTGAATGGAATGCATTTAGGTATCCTTATCATTTAGGCAAGTGTCTAGCAATGTTCTAACGTGGCGCATAGCTTCGCGATGTCGAGCTGTTTAGCGAATGTATCCGCTGAGACGGGAGCATGGTGTGGCAAGACGCCGAGCAAGGCGGTGTGATATCGCGCGCTAAGTTGTGTACGTAGCGTTTCGATATTTTCGTCGACAAAGGACATCGTTGGATCAATACAGTTAGCGACCCAACCAGTCAAGCGCAAGTGGCGCGTTGCAATTGCTTCAGCGGTGATTAACGCATGGTTTATACAGCCTAGGCGGATACCCACAACGAGCACGATAGGGAGTTTTAATGCTTGCGCGAGATCGGCTGTGGTTTCCCTATCAGAAAGTGGCACACAAAAGCCCCCTACGCCTTCGACGATGACAATATCGGCCTGTGTGATGGCATTTTTATGGCATCGAACGATATGCTCAATATCGAAACGCACGCCCTCTTGCATCGCAACGATATGCGGTGCAGCAGGGGTCTTAAGCAAATAAGGCGTGCGAATCGAAGCAGGTAATGTAACGTTTGCAGCGGCGTCGAGTTGTTCGGTATCTTCGTTATACCACTGCCCATTGCGCTCGAATGCCCCTGCCGCGATGGGTTTCATTGCCGCAGCGCGTAGGCCCGCTTGGGCAAATGCACGCAGAAATGCGCACGATACAACGGTTTTTCCGATTTCTGTATCTGTGCCTGTGACAAAAAAAGAGCGTGCTCTTTTCATAGCGTTTCGCTTTCGCTTTCCAGTTCAATAGAGTTCAATGCATCGGCGAGATGGGAAAGATCTTCGTCGGAATGTCCCGCCGATAAGGAAATACGCAGCCGTGAAGTGCCTTTAGGCACAGTCGGCGGACGAATTGCCGGCACCCATACACCTTGTGCATCGAGCTGCGCGGCAATGGCCAGCGTGTGTTGATTCGAGCCGATGATCAACGGTTGGATCGCGGTATCAGAATCAAAATCAAAATCGGAATCTAACCTACGCCAGCAGGTTTGCTTCAATATCGTTCGCGTGTGCGCGATCAATGCGGCAAGGTGTGCGCGTTTTGTGTCGCCTTCCGGGCTTGCAATGAGGCGCAGGCTCGTTAAGATCGCGTGCGCAATGGCAGGCGGTGAGGCAGTTGTAAAAATATAAGGCCGTGCGCGTTGTATCAGCCATTCGATGATTTTTTCATGAGCAATCACCGCCGCGCCAGCTAAGCCCGCTGCTTTACCAAACGTACAGAGATAAACCAAATGTGGGGAGCGTAGCGCCGCTTGCGCGATAGCGCCGCGCCCCTGCGGGCCTAATACCCCAAAACCATGGGCATCATCGACAATCAACCAGGCGTTGTAGCGCTCGGCAAGTTTAAGCAAAGCGGCAAGCGGCGCGATATCTCCATCCATACTGAACAAGGTATCCGACACAATCAGTTTCGTCGATGCCTTCGATGCTTTCAGCAGGGCCTCGAGCGCATCCGTATTGCAGTGAGGATAAACCTCTACGTGAGCACGACAAAGCCGCGCGCCATCGATTAATGACGCATGATTGAGCGCATCCGAAAACAACGCGGCATCCTCGTTAATAGGTGTAGCAAGGGCCGTGAGCGTGGCGAGGTTCGCCATATAACCGGTGCTAAAGAAAAGCGCACGTGGCGCATCGACAAAGCCCCCTGCAAAAGCCGCAAGCGTTTCTTCGAGTTGCGCATGGGCTTGCGAGTGGCCTCCGAGTAAATGAGAGCCTCCGCTGCCTGCGCCATAGCGTTGCACGCCTTCGATGAGCGCGGCAGCTAGCGCAGGATGAGCCGCGAGCCCGAGATAATCATTGCCTGCAAAGCTGATGAGGGTGCGCCCATCGATCTGCATGTGCGCCGCGCAGGCATTCGCCGTGATGCGCCGTTGACGGCGTAACCCTTGCATGTCGATTTCGTTGAGTTTGTGACAGAGTGAATCGATCAGAGACATCGGTATATCTTATGAAAACTTTAAGGCGCGAGCGTGGCATCGAACGTATCGAGCGTGCGCGTGGCAAGGAATGAAATTGTTTCGTTGTCCAAAATATAAGGCGGCATTAAATAAACGGTGGTACCGATAGGTCGTAATAATAATTCGCGCGCTAAGGCATGATCAAAAAAACGTCGTGAGAAAGTTTTTGTAGATTCGTTATTTTTTAATACGGCATCGAACGCGATGATTGTGCCGCATTGCCGCAGATGTCGCACATTCGGATGAGATGCAAGGGGCGTAAGCAATGAAAAAAGCGTCTTCGATTTTTCTGCATTGATTGCGAGGGCATTCGTGCTGTCGAATAGATCGAGTGTGGCAAGCGCCGCTCGACACGCGAGCGCGTTGCCAGTATACGAATGCGAATGCAAAAAGCCGCGTGTCGTGTCGTCATCGTAAAACGCGGTGTAAATTGTATTGCGTGTCAATACGAGCGATAACGGTAAATATCCGCCGCTAATGCCTTTTGACAGACACAGAAAATCTGGCCATATGTGGGCTTGCTCGCACGCGAAGAAAGTGCCGGTACGTCCACAGCCGACGGCGATTTCATCGGCAATGAGGTGGATTTGATATTCATCGCATAGCGCGCGCAAACCGGTGAGATACGACGCATCGTGCATCGCCATGCCGGTGGCGCATTGCACGAGTGGCTCGACAATGAGCGCGGCGATATGCGATGCACGCGCCTCAAAAAGTGCACGCACGTTATCGAGCGCACGTTGTGCGACATCTGCGGCGCTTTCACCCGGTTCACACCCGCGTGCATCGGGTGAGGCGACGATATGCGCACGGTGTGTCAATGCCGCATAGGCTTCTTTAAATAATGCGACATCAGTAACCCCTAATGCGCCAAGCGTTTCGCCGTGATAACTATTTGCTACGCAGACGAATTCGCATTTTTTTTCATGGCCCGTGTTGCGCCAATAATGAACACTCATCTTTAATGCGATCTCGACAGCCGAGGCGCCATCGGATGCAAAGAATGCGTGGCCCAATGTGTGCTGTGTCAGCGCAGCCAAGCGCTCCGCGAGCTCGATGGCGCTCGAGTGTGTGCAGCCCGCGAGCATTGCATGCTCGAGGGTATCGAGCTGCGTTTTGAGCGCGTGATTGATTGAAGGGTTCGCATGACCGAATAAATTGACCCACCAGGAACTAATTGCATCGAGATAACGTTGGCCTGCGTGATCATAGAGCCACGCGCCTGACCCCCGTGCGATGGGTAAGAGTGCAAAGCGCTCGTGATGTTTCATTTGCGTGCAAGGGTGCCACACAGCTTTCAGGCTGCGCTCGACCCAGGCATCATTGAGATGCGCGTCCAAAAACGACTCCGAACTGAATGGCGATACATACGATGATATAGCGATAAATAAATAGTTAGGATTCCTACCAATCTATCGACGCGCCATCATATTGCAGGAAACGCCCGTGAAATGACGTATGCGACGCACTCGCTTGCGCGATCACGTTGCGCATTCCCTCGACGCTCTGTTGTGGATCGAGCGTGGCTTGCGGCCCGCCCATATCCGTGCGTACCCAACCCGGATGCAATGCGATGCAGCAGGCATGGCGTGTTTGAAGCGACGCGATTTTCAATGCGTCGTTGAGCGCCGCTTTGCTTACGCGATAGAGCCAACCGGTGGTGCCGGAGGGGTCGCTGATGCTGCCCATTTTGCTCGACAGCACCGCCAGAACGCCGTGCGAAGCTTCGACGAGGGGTAGCAGAATCGGCATTAACAACATGGGGCCGCGCACGTTGGTCATCATCACATAATCGAAATCTTCGACAGAAAAGGCTTCGACGCTTTCGGTGAAAGGGCCATACACGCCTGCTGCAATGAGAACGACATCGATAGGCTCGCTCGCGATTTTTGCACCGAATGCTTTGATGTCTTGTGGGTCGGTAATATCGAACGTCAAGGGTGTTGCGCCCAGCTGCGTGAGCGCTGTGAGCGATTCATCATCGCGTGCGGTGGCGAGCGTTTTCCAACCGGCTTGTCGATATTGACGCGCGAATTCGCGCCCGAGACCGCGTGAGGCGCCAATGATTAATACCGTTTTCATCGTTGGATCTCCTTTTCCTTATTCATTTCTTGAACGCCGAATGTTGATGGCCGCGTTAAGGTCGCGGTCCATTTTTAAACCACAACCACAATCGATTACGCGGTCACGCAGCGTGATTTCGTGAATTGCTCCGCATTCCGAGCATGTCTTGCTACTCGGGAACCAGCGGTCGATCACGATCACCTGCGCACCTGTCATGGCGGCTTTATAGTCCAGTTGACGCCGAAACTCGCCGAATCCTGCGTCGGCAATAGAACGTGCAAGAGAGCCATTGCGCAGCATTCCAGCAACGTTTAAATCCTCGATACCGACCGTTGAGTAGTTCGCTTTGGCCCGGTTTGCACTTCCCTTCTGTTTCCTTGCCAGCGATCTTGACAGTCTCACCATGCGTTTATGCTGTGCGCGGTGCGGCTTTAATGCTGGCGCGATTCCGCCATCGCTTAGCGTGGCGAGTGTCTTGATGCCCAGATCGATTCCGACAGCGCCTCGATCCGAATTTGCAGTCAAACGCTCTTCCGTCTCGACGGCAAGTGCCACATACCAACCATCAGCCATCCGGCTTACTGTTGCCGCTAGCACGCGACCTGAGAAGCGCAGGGCCTCAAGCTTGAGCGCTTGCCGCTGATTCAGGTTGATTCACCGGGATCCCTTTGATCGTATTTTAGTCGCGCAAACCCTTTTTTGTGGCAGACTTTCTTAAATGTCTGATAACAGAGGCCAATTTCTCGCAGGTTTCCGTCCATTCGCGTTCCGGCGTGGATAACGGGACGAGCCCTGCGCCGGCTTGTAGCCAGCAACGCTCGCTGTCTCGATAGACCGAACGCAATACGAGTGCGGCGTCCATTGCGCCTTCGCTATCGACGGTGAACACACATCCGCTGTACAAGCCGCGAGGCCGCTGCTCATAGCGTTGGATGCTATCGAGCGCTTCGCGTTTCGGAATACCTGACGCAGTGATGGCCGGGAAGAGTTTCTCGAATGCATGCCATGCGTGACGGCCTGGTGCGAGTCGCCCTCGCACGCGTGAAGCAATATGTTGGACAGTGCCGCGCGGATAGACACGCATGAATTCGCTGACGCCAAGCGTTTTTGGGTCGCACAGGGTTGACATTTCATCCATTGCCAATTGCACCGAGATTGCATGTTCGGCAATTTCTTTCGCATCGCGTAGCAGTTCGCGTTTAAGACGTGCGTCTTCTGTCGCCTCTCCGGTGAGCGCACGTGTGCCAGCAAGTGGCTGAGTGCTGACTATGCCGTCAGCACTGACTTCGAGAAGTGTTTCGGGGCTGAAGCCATACGCTTCGAAATTGCCGTCGCGCAATAAGAAGGAGCGCGCGGGCGTGTTCGTTCGTCGACCTTCTAGGTAGCTGGTCACTATGTCAAGCGACGCAGGAATCTCGACGGTCCGCGACAAAATAACCTTCTGGTAAGCGCCGGCTTGCATTTCACGAATAGCGGATGCAACTTGTTCTTTGTATCTACGTTCTTCATGCGCGCTATCCATTGCCTCGAGTCGCATACCGGGCTCGGGGTCTTGTGCGATGTCCTGTGTTTCGACGAGCGCGGCGAGTGTCGGGAGCATGCTGGGGTCTAGGCTACGGATTAATACGTGACCGGTTGTGATGCGAATTTCGCTTTGGGGGATAGCGAGCTGTAACAACGGTTTGTCGCCGCGTGCGCTTTCGATGTCGTAAGTGAGGTGGCAGAATTCGAAATAGGCATATCCGTATGCTCGCCAAGCCTCGAAACGCACGTCTTCGAGGGCGAGTGCGAGGGCCTCGCAAGGTTGCTTTTTGCTCCAGGATGCGCCGTCACTGCGTCGAACGGCGCCATCGGGCTCGACGCTTACACGTAGTGCTGCATCAATACCAATACTCCATTCGCCCTGGCGCTCGTAGAGCAGGCAGTGTTGACTCGGTAGTGCGCGCATGATGCGGGAGGCAAGCTCGAGAGGTTTGCTTTGCACGCTTAGGTTTTGTTCGACGTAGCGTTGTTTCGGGGCAGTGGTGTTGTCGCGCTGCGTGGCGGTGGCAATTAAGCGTTGCTTGTCGATTTTTCCGACAGAGGTCAATGGCCAGTTCGAGACGGTTTCGATTTGATCGGGCAGTTTAAATTCGCTGAGGCCTTGTGCGCGCAGTGCTTGCTTGAGTTGGGAGGCATCGAGCGCTTCGCGTTGCCATTGTATGAAGGCGCAGATGCGCTCGCCGAGCAGCGTGTCGGGAACGGCGACGACAATAGAGTTTTGCACGCCGGCAAGCGCGTTGATCATCAGTTCGATTTCCGCTGCTGAAATTTTCTCGCCGCTGCGATTGATTTGCTCTTTGAGGCGTCCTTCAACGATCAAATTGCCGCTCGCATCTTGTCGTACGAGGTCGCCTGTGCGGTAGTAGCCGTTGCTTGTGAAACTGACGGTGTTGTGTTCGGGTGAGCGGAAGTAGCCGCGAATCGTGTAGGGGCCACGCGTGAGGAGTTCACCGACTTCTCCTAGCGCGACGTCGTGGCCATGGGCGTCGATGATACGGATCTCATCGTGCGGCGACAACGGGCGGCCTTGTGTATGGAGGATGGTGTTGAGCGGGTCGTCGAGCCGTGTGTAGCATAGCAAGCCTTCGGCCATACCGAACACTTGCTGCAACTGGCAGCCGAATAGATCGGGCAAGCGGCGCGCGAGTGCTGGGTCCAGTCGTGCGCCGCCTACTTGGACAAGCTTGAGGCTCGATAGATCACTGCGCTCCCATTCGCGTGCGTGCGCCCAAAGCTGCGCGAGCGGGGGCACGAGTGCGAGGTGGGTGACGCGTTCTTGTTCGATCAGTGGCATGACTTCGTCGGCGCTTGCGGTATCGGATAGGATAACCGTGCCGCCGCTGGCGAGCGTGCCGAGCACACCGGGACACGCGAGCGCAAAGTTATGGGCGATGGGTAACACCGCAAGGTAGACACTCGTATTGTCGAGCCCACAGAGGGTGGCCGATTCGATGAAGTTGTACGCATAGTCGGCGTGTGTGCGTGGGATAAGCTTTGGCGTACCGGTGGTGCCTCCCGATAGGAGGAGCAGTGCGATGTCGGTGGCTGCGGGAGAGGGCAGTGCGATGGGCGACGCGTCGAGCGAGGCGAGCGACATCGAGCGCGCGTCGCTGTCGTTATCGCTATCGTTATCGAAGTTGCCGTCGATGATGATTGCGCGCAGCGACGGATGGGTAGCGAACAAGCGATCAGAGCGCGTGCGCGAATGCGTATGATCGGCATTGCCTGCGCTTTCGGCGATGAAGTAGGCGGTAGGCTGGGCGATATGGCAGAGTGCGTCCACATCGCGTGAGCGCTGGTTCGGCGTGATGAGCACCGGGACGACGCCAGTGCGTAATAGCGCGAAGCAGACGGTGACAAATGCAACGCCGTTTGGTAATTGCACCATTGCTCGGTCGCCGCAGCGCAGCCCAAGCGAGTGTAATGCGGCTGCGAGACGTTCGACGCGTTGATCCAATGCTGCGAATGTGATGCGTTCACTGTCGGCGACAAGTGCAATACGCGTTGCATGCTTAGCCGCCCAGCGGCGCAGATGATCGCCGAGCGGCAGTGCAGCCGTGGAAGGGATGGGCGCGACAGAAGTGAGGCAGGTGTCGATTACTTCATTTTTTAAATTGGAATTGGAATTGGAGTTGAAATTCGAATTCCGATTTCGATCGAGAAGAGTTTCCATGAGCTTATCTGTAGGTCATACATACATTGAGGACGACTCGAGCCAGCGCATGATTTGGTGTAAAAAAGCATGCGGTCTACGAGTGACATAGAAGTGGTCGCCGGCCATCGCGATTATTTCGTCCGCTTGGCGTAACCAGTCGCGCCAAGCGGCGACTTCGCCCTGCGATGCCTCAGTGTCGCGGCTGCCATAGACGAGTAGGGTGGGCGTATCGAGTGGACGTCGGTCGGCGTGCAACAGGCGGCAGTAGGTTTCGGTGATCCTAAAATCAGCACGTAGCATGGGCAAGAAGATAGACAGCAGCATCGGATCGGACAGCAAGTCCTTGTCGCTGCCGCCAATCTCGATAAGCTGCTCGACGAATGCGCGATCATCGAGATCAGTGAGTCGCCGGCGTCCTTGCAGGTGCGGCGCATGGCAAGCAGACAGGACCAGGGCATCTGGGGCGGCTCCACGTTGCTCGAGGCGCTCGCAAGTCTCGAAGGCTACCTGCGCACCCATGCTGTGGCCGGCAAGGATGAATTTGCTGTGCGACGGTTCTGCTTGCACGAGCTCGTCGGCGAGTCGATCCGCGAGCTCGGCGATGTTATTTGCGGTGGGCTCGCTTATTCGATGGTCTCTGCCCGGATAGATGGCGAGCGAGATGTTAATGCCGAAATCTTCGATATTGCGCCAGTCCCGAAACGCGCTGCTGCTGCCTCCTGCAAATGGGCACATGACGAGATGCCATGCCGCCGGTTCGGGCGACGTGATCCATGGACGTAGCATGGAGTGCTCGCTCATGTTGTCACCCGTTTGTTCGATAGAGTATCGCCGAGTGTATGGGGATCGATTGTCGGGGGTGGCGTGACGTGACGTTCGCGCGCAGGGCCCACACATTGCAGGGTTTTTTGCCAGACGCGTGCGAGTGAAAGTTGGTAGGCGGGGGTGAACGCGACGGGCAGCGCGTGGCCGTCGAGATGGCGGCATAACGTGTGCAGCACATGCGCTACCCCAGCGGGGCCTTCGACTTCGAGCGCGTCGCGCCAGCTTGCTGGCGCGGGATGGAGTGTCAGTGCGGTAGGTAAGTCGAGATACGCACTGTCAGCGCGGGTTGTCCGATAGATGCTTTGATCGCTCTCCCGATGTTGGGGATGGTACGGTGCAGTGGTCCAGACGACCGGACCATAGCTTGCGTCCAGTGAGAGATAGCCGGATGGCCAACCGAGCGTGAGTTGATGCATGGCGAGGCTGTGGAAATCTAGCGAGTTGGGATCGATATAGGTTTGTAGGCGCAGCAATGCACGGCAATTCGGTAGGCCGATGTGCAGCAAATGAAATGCCGGATCGTCATCGTTAATCGTATCAACGCTCGTATCGATTGCATCGTTCGCACCGCTTGCTTGCAGCAGCAGATCGAGTGACGAGTAGAGCAGTTGGCGGCTTGTTGCAAGATGAGCGAAGTGCGCGTGCTCGCCATCGAGCATCTGTCGTACACGGCATGCACTGTCGATCCATCCGCGTCCTGCGGGTGCATGTGCGTAAAAACTATTGACCCAGTAGATACGCTTGTGTTGCATGGCCAGTTGCTGCAACCGTTGAATATCGGTTGGATGCAACGGATGTTCTTGTACGACATGCACGCCGCGTTCGAGAAACGCTTGCGCGAGTGACGTGCCTGCGCCTCCGTCGACCGTGGAGCGCACGACTATGCATGCGATGTCGATATCGTTAGGTACGTCGTTAATCGCCGTATAGAGCGGAATGCCGAACGCATGAGCCAATTGACGTGCGCGGGGGCTGCCGGTGGTCAATAAGCCGGCGAGTTCGAGGCCAGGTGGCGGCGCGAGGAAGGCATTCAGGTAAATTTCGCCGAACTTTGCGCCAACGATGAGCACACGCCGATTGCGTGCGTGAGTGGATTTCATGCGACTTTTTCCTCCAGGCGGTGAGAGTGGGCGCGCCACTGCCGGAATAAAGCGGCGATGTTTTGCGCGTGTGCGTCGTCGAGCACGAGCGTCCAATGATCGGCGTCGAGCGTGTGACGTTCGGCATACGTGTTCCAGTTCTGCCAGTCGAATTCGGCTGGCCGCCAGTGATCCGGACGGCGCGCTGCGGTGATCCACAGGCAGCGGATGGGCAGCGGTGCAGGGGAACGATGGCGCGTGAGCAAACCGAGCAGGTCGCTGACGCGTTGTAGCCAGGACTGCGCATTGGCGAGATTCGCCTTGGTAGGCAGTAGTCCCGCTGTTTGAGCGGCACGGATGAAGCAGATAGTTTGCTCATCGGTGTCGAGTGTTTCGAAGTGGGCTGGCAGGGCAATGGCGACGGGCCCTTGCGCAAGCTGGCGCAGCAGCGACACGCGGTCGGTGTGATCGAAATCGAGGCGGCAAACGGGGTCGAGCAGCGTAAGCTCCACGCGTTCGCCGCTAGCGTGCAGAATGTACGCGGCTTCGGTGGCGAGGAATGCGCCATATGACCAGCCCAATAACGTATAGGGCCCGTGCGGCTGGGCGGCGCGTATTGCTTGTACGTAATGCGCTGCGAGTACGTGAAGGCTCGATGGTAAAGGCGTGTCGGGCACGCGCAGCCCTTGTACGCGGCAATCTAGAGCGCGTGCGAGCGCGAGGTAAGCGCTGAGTTCGCCGTCGGATGCATGGAACATGAACACCGAGGTCGGATCGCGGCCCTCGGCAAGGGGCACGATGCAGTCATTGACGCTTGTCGAGGGGGCCGGCGGTGGGTGCAGGGTGGCACAGAAGGCGCCGAGTGTCGGCTGTGCGAAGAGCGCTTGGAGGTTCGCGCCGCGTATACCGTTGCGATTGAGCTGCGCGATGATGCGAGTGGCGATTAAGCTGTCGCCACCACACTGGAAAAAGTGGCTATCTTGATCGACGGGGCGTTTTAGCAGCGTTTGCCAGAGCGCGCCGACTTCCTGTTCGAGCGCAGCTTGTTGTTCCGGGCTGCATGAGGGAGTAACAGTCGCGAGGGTCGTTTCTTCTGAGTGAATCGTGCAACCCAATGCGTTGTTATCCGTCTTACCTTCATAACGATGGGTATAGCGGTCGATGTATTCGCATTGACGAATGCGCACGGTGGGTAACGCATCGCCGCAACGGGTGCGCAACTCGCCTTCGAGCGCTTGAAGATCGAGCCGTCCGGTGTGGGTCGCACGTGCCAGCACGAGGTGTTGGTGCAGTGGGCTGTGCTCCTCCTTCGGCCACATGAGTTCTACGGTAAAGCCCGCCTGTTCGAGCGTATCGCGCCAGGTCGACAGATCGAGCATGGGTTTGTCGTCGGTTGTTCGAAAATCGTTATAACCGTTTAGCCCTTCGATGAAGCCGATGCTCGCTATTTGCATCGCGCTGTTTCGTTCGGTGGCCTCGATCATGAGCAGTCGGCTACCAGGCTTGAGTAACTGCCCCAGACGACGCAGCGACTGCACGACATCATGCGCATCGTGCAACACGTTGACAGCGACGACGAGGTCGTAGCCGGTTTCCGGATGGGTGTCGAAATCGACCGGTGCATTGATGTCGAAGTGCGTGTAATCGAGCGCTGTGTGGCCGGCGAAGTAGATACGGGCTTCATCGAGAAACAACGTCGATATGTCGGTGAAGCGGTAGGTTCGTAGTCGGCCATCGAGTGCGGGTACGAGGTGGCGCGTGGTTGCCGCAGTGCCCGCGCCTACTTCGAGCACGTGAAGATTGTTCGTGTGCTCGCCCAGTGCGCGTGCGATATGCGCAGCACTGCGGTTTAGGCAGTCGATAGCCGGGTTGTCGCTGTACAGTGCGCGAGGAACGGCGTCTTCGTTGAAGAGCAACGCGAGAGGCGCTTGTGTCCCGTTGAACAAGGCGTCGTGACGCGCGATGCACGTTTTCAGATAGGCCTGAAGGGTGCGGCTCCAATTCGCCTGTGGCAATGCTTCGATGGGTTGCGTCAATGTGTCGAGCGCGCGGATAGCCACAAACGCTTCGCCGTCGCGACGCAGCCAGCCGTGTTCGGCGAGAGCGACTAACCACTGGTGTACAAGCCGACGATATTGCGGCAGTGCGGATAGACGCAACTGGGTTTCATCAAGGGTGTGACGCTGCCCAGCTTGTGCGAATAGGCCGTGACGACACAGTGTTTGCGCGATCCCATATAGCGCGTACGCTTCAAGCCAACGCCATGTTGCATCGATTTGCGCGAGTTGTTCGGCATCGGGCATGGGGAGCGGGGAGGCGAGTGAGAGGGATACCTCGATCGGCGACGGCGTAGCACGCTTATTGACCGCCACGACGGTAATCTCGAGCAGGCGGCTCTCTTCATCGAGTGCGGCAATCGCGTCGCTTATGTCGTCATGCGTGCGTAATGCATCTTCGATGTCACGCAGATCAAGAGCGAGGGGTGGGTTTTGCGCCTGCAGTGGCCAGCGATGTCGTTCGAAATCGTGCCAGGTTCCGTCGTCGTGTAGTTTTGCGAGATCGGGTTGCATCATCCGTTGTGGCTGCGTGGCGATTGCGCGCAGCAGGTATCGGTAATCGTCGAACATTGCCTGCGCGACGCCGGGTGCAAGCACGTCGTCCATGCAGTACCAGTTGAATACGAGATCGCCGTTGACTTCCATCACCTGATGATCGAGCCAAACTTGGGGTGTTTGCGTGAACACATAAACGGGTTCGCCGAACAGGCTCGTCATCGCCTGATCGATACTGAGGCCGTCGAGCGACATGCCAAGCATGCTCGTGAATACGACTGGCATGAGTGGATGACGCGGATCGTGACTGCGATTGCGCGACAGCTCGCGGATGAGCTCGACGCCGTTGATCTGACTGTGAGTGAGGCGTTGCCAGAGACGTTGTTGAGTCTGCTCGATTGTCTGGCGCAAGGTGGCGGTGTGCGTTAGCGTGAAATCGATTAGGAGTACTGATGTAAAATCGCCAATCAATTGCGAGACTTGTGGATGATCGGGGCGACGGTTGAAGAACGTCAAATTCAATGTGAAATTCGGATGGCGGCTCCAGCGCTCGAGCGTATGGGCAAAGAGTGCGAGCAGTGCCGCTGAAGGGGTGGCTCCCCAGCGTTGCCATTCGCGCTTGAGCGTGTTCCAGTCTGTGCGTTCGAGGCGTCCCTGATAAGTAGTGAAGCGTGGCCGGGTGTGGCCGGCTCTCGCGGATTGGAGCGGTAGCGTGGGCGCGGGCGGCAATTGTGGCAGCGTCTGTTGCCAATAACGCCACGATGCTTGCCAATCGGTTTTTTCACGACGGACTTGTTCGGCGAGCACGTAGTCGCGAAACGTGATCTGCAACGGTTCGAGCATTTCGCCACGATAGGCGCTGGCAAGATCATCCATCATCACCTTGAAACTTTGCACGTCAAAGAGCAGCAAGTCGAGGTTCATGTGTAGCCGGTAATTCGCGTCGTCGAGTTCGCTCACGACGAGTTCGAACAGCGGCCAGTGATCAGCGGGGAGTACGCGATACGACAACGCCTCGCGGGTGCGCTCGAGCGCCTGCGCCTGTTCGTTTGCGGAAAAGCTTTTTAGGTTATGGCGCGGCGGACGATAGATTGGCACATCGTGCAGGATACGTTGGCGGCCCTCTGCATCAATGACCATCCGCAGCATGTCGTGGCGTGCGATGAGCGCATTCCACGCAGTCTCAAAGCGTGCGAGGTCGAATGTGTCGTGTCGCAGGTTCCATTCGAATAACACGTGGCAGGCGATGCCACCGTAGTCGATCAGGTCGGTGCGGCCAAGCCAATATGCATGCTGAATGGGGGTGAGAGGGAACGGCTCGAAACGGTTTTGCGCATCGTGCTCGAGTATGGCATCGTCGCGGCTGGATGCGGTAATCTCAGCAAGGGCAGATGCAGCGATCAGCCGCGCGATTGCAGCAATTGTCATGTCGCGATACGCGTGCTCAGCGTTAAGCTTCACGCCAAGCTGCGACTCGACGGCGCTGCGTAGCTCGATGAATAGCAGTGAATCGAGGCCGAGACGCAGTAAATCGTATTGCGGCGTGAGTTGTGTTGGCTCTTTGAGCTTGAGTTGCGCGGCAATACGGGTTGTGAGCCATTGGCTTACCGCGTCGAAGTCGCGTGGATCGACGGTGAGGTCCACGCACTGTGCGGCCAGTGACGATGTTGATGTTGATGTTGATGTTGATGTTGCGTCTGAAATGGTCGCGGGTAAGCGAGCAGGTTGAGAAGCGGCGATGTCGATGTGGGTATCAGCGCTAAAGAGCGCGCGCCGCTGTGCATCGAGTTGTTCGGGCAGTATGCGCATCGCGAGGTAGTACGGTGCGCCGCGCATTACGGCCTGCTCCAGATGCCATAGACCTTCGGCATTCGACAGCGTACCCATTCCGCTTGCTGCTAGTTTGGCCTGCAACGTTGGGCTGGAGGCGCGGCCAACTTCGCCCCAAGCGCCCCAGGCTATCGAGATCACGGTTGGCGTATCGCCACTTGCCTGCGCTTGAGCAAGTCCATCGAGGTATGCACTGGCGAGTGCGTGAGCACCTTGTCCGGGTGCGCCGAGCGCGGCGGCTGCGGATGAGTAGAGCAGCAGGTAGCGTCCGTCGTGCGCGTGTAACCAATCGCGTAGCCGTTGCGCTGCATCGGCTTTCAAGGCGAACACCCGTGCGATTCGGTCGATATCGAGTGTGGTGAGTAGTGCATCGTCAAGCAGACCGGCTGCATGTACTACACCGGCGACGCCGCCCTCAGCCTGTAACGCTTGCAGTGTTGCGCTTAATGATGTGGGATCGGCGACATCGCAGTTTAGCCAACGCAGTTCGCAACCATATTGCGCTTGAACTTCACGTTGGAACGTTGACCAATCTTCTGGCGTACGCGGTGCGACGAGTGCGATACGGCGCGCGCCATGACGTGCGAGCCAACGAACGCTTAAGCGACCGAGGCCGCCGAATGCGCCCGTGACAACATGCCAACGAGGGTCGGCAAAGCTGTTTGCAGGCAAGGCGGGTGCGGTGTAAGGCTGAGTAACGAGCGTTTGTGTCTGTGCGTGGCCACCGCGTACCGCGAGCCAGCGCGTACCGCTACGCAAAGCGGCAAGCGCGGGTAACAGGTCGCGCCAATCAGTCAACGGATGCAAGTCGATGACGGCGAGTATTTTCTGGGGCTGTTCAACGGTTGCTACACGCAGCAAACCCCAAGCAGCGCGATGTGCGGGATCGACGCGATCATCCGCATCGATTTGCCACGCACCGCGTGTGACGACGATGAGGGGCCGATTACCGGTTTCACGCAATGCGCTGAGCAGGGTCGTGGCGATCTGAAGGGGAGAGTTGATAGCGGAATCGAGCACGAGCAATGGCTGATCCGCGTGCGGCGAGAGGGGAATGCCGGCGTCGCGTAACGAGTCGGTGAATGAAGCCGAGGCCGCGTATAAGGCGATATCGTTGAGGTCCGATGTCGTACCCATATCGGTTACGGCTTGCCAGCGCCAATCGTAATGCGTGTCATGTGCCCGTTGCGGTGAGGGCAATCCGTCCTCGGTTGGATCGACACCGAGTGGCTGCCATATGCCGGTTTCATCGCGAGCATCGAGAATGATGTGTGCTGTGCCGAATGCTTGACTACACCAGCGTAGTCGCACGAGGGTGAGCCACGTGGGAGCGGTTTGCGGCATACCTATCAATGGAATCGTTCGGCCATTACCGTGGCGGTTCGCCAGTTCGGTGCGGCTTTGTGCGAGATGTTGCTGCCAAATTTCGCGTTGACCCGCACAGTTAGACCAGTCGGCAAGATAGACACCGTCGTCGGTTAGGCGTTGGCCGAGCAGGGGATCAGCTTCGTCGGCACACCATGGCGTGAGCATCATTGCACTGCCAGGCGCGGTTGTTGCCAGCACGATGTGTTCATTGATACCGGCGCTCAGTGCCTCATCGTCTGGTAACCAATCGACGCGCGCGAAGCCTGCCGTAATACATTGTTTCTTCCAGTGAAGGGTCGATAGAAACAGCCCGTTATCGCGTGCCTCTTCGTCATGTGCCGGTAGAAGGTGTGGACCGAACACCAAATCGAACCCGCGCATGGGCCGCGTGAATTCGCGTATGAGCAGCCGCCCCCCCGGTTTTAGCAGGGATGCGAGAGTGGCGAGCGCGCGGCCAATGTGCTGTGTCGTGTGGATCACGTTGGCCGCAACGATCAAGTCATACCCACCTAATTTGAAATGCTGTGCTTGCGCGTCTTTTTGCAGATCGAATACGCGATAGTCAATGTAATTGCACTCAGCGAATTTCTGTTTAATGTGTGGCGTAAATTTTGACGAGAGGTCGGTGAAGTCGTAGCGCACGTTTGGTTCGCCGTCGAGCTTGGGTAGCAGCCATGCGGTTGTACTACCGCTTCCGCCGCCGACTTCGAGTATTCGCAACGGGCTGTGTCGTCGAGGGCTGACTTGCCGCTCACGGACGAGCCCTGAGACGATACCTGCCGCGATTTGGTTGAAGTAGTGATCGAAGCGGAATGTCTGATTGAATGTCTGATACAGCATCTCGACGCTGCTTGTGGTGCTGTCCGGCAAGATCAGGGAGGCCCACTCGACCTCGCCGCTCAACATTGCGTATAAGTGGTTGCCAGCGTGTGCGATTGTATCGGCGATCATGTCGCAGCCTTCGTGGCAATCGCGCAAAGTTCTCAGCAGCGAGTCATGCTCTGCATAGGGCACTGCGCGTGCCGAGGCGTAGTGGTTGCCCTTGCGGCAGTAATAGCCGTCTTCGACAGACGCATCGAGTAGGCGTGCCAGCAGTTGGCGATGGCGGGGCAGCAAACGGCCTGCGCGCAGGATATCAAGCGCCGTTACGCCTTGCTCCAAGCGCGCGCCAACGCATCGGCGCACGAGCGTGTCGACGTAAATTGCGTGGAGGGGAGCGACATAGTCGTGAAGCCGCAGCAGACGTGGTAGATCGAGCGAGGCAGCGGCAGTCGTCGCGACCCGTCGGCCTTCAGCGAGGACGGCATCAGCGTTAACGTTGGCGTCGTGAGAGGCCGTCGATGGCACAGCGGCTGCACGTTTGGCTTCACGCCAATAACGTTCGGTATCGAAGGGATAGAGCGGCGCATGCGCTTTTCGACCGGATGAAGGTAGCACATTCTCCCAACGCAGCGCGACGCCCGCAGCGTAGAGCTCGAGTAACGCCTGTCGCGTTTTTACGAGCGCGGGTTGTTGTCGGCGTGCGCTTGCGATCCACCTCGCGCGTTTTGGCGCTTCGCGTAAGCCAATGCCAGTCAGCTGTGCATCCGGGCCGAGTTCGATAAACACGTTTGCGCCACGTGCGAGTGCATGGCAGAGTGCGTCCGCGTAGCGAACGGGCTCGCGCATGTGCCGTCGCCAATAGTCGCCTGCGTTGAGCGCGTCGGCATCGAGCGGCTTGCCCAGCAAACTTGACACGAACGCTAACTTGCCAGGCGCGGCATGCAGCCGGGCAGCTGCATGGCCGAACTCGTCGAGCACAGGATCGAGTAGCGCCGAATGCATCGCGCCCGCGACCGCTAGACGTGCATGACGGATGTTTTGTGCAGCGAGTTTAGCGGCGAGCGCCTCAATTGCATCGTGGTGGCCGGATAGCACGATATGGCGCTCGCCATTGTAGGCGGCAATATCGAGTTTGAAGTGTTCCGCGAGTGGCAGCAGTTCATCGGCGCTTGCGAATGCGGCGAGCATCGTGCCACTCGCGCAGCGCTGCATGAGCGCGCCGCGTAGCCGCACGAGCGGCATGATTTTTTCGATTTCATAGTGTCCTGCTACCACCGCAGCAGCGTATTCGCCGACTGAGTGGCCGATTACCATCTGTGGCTCGACACCTAATGCACGCCAGTGTGCAGTCATCGCCAGTTCAAATGCGACGATTGCGCATTGAGCATAATCCATTCGTTCGAGCAGATCAGTGCGTTTGCCGAACATCGCATCACGCAATGGGACTTCGAACTCGCTGCCGCACGCCGCGCCGCAGCGCTCAAGGCATGCGGCGAACGCCGGTGATTGCTGGTATAGGGCTTGCCCCATACCGGCCCAATGCGAGCCTTGGCCTGTGAAGAGGAACACGATTTGTCCGGGCTCGCCTTCGCCGTGATGGATCAGCACGTCGTCCTCGCCGGTGGCGAATGCATCGAGCGCCGCCGTGGTTTCTTCGTTAAACGGTACGGCGAGCCGGTGCGGCAGATCGAGTTGCCGTCCATGTAGCGCAGTGTGTAGCAGATCACGGGCCGGTGCTTGCCGCAACGCATTGGCATAAGCGAGCGCGAGGCGCCGTAGCGCGTGCGGACTCGCGGCGCTGAGGAGTAATGCGGCGCCGGCGTTCGGCAGCAGGTTGCTATCGTTGTTGGTTGCTACGCGTAAGGCATCCGGCAGCGAGGCGACGACGACATGGCAATTCGTGCCGCCAATGCCGAATGACGACACCCCAGCGATGCGCGTTGCGTCGTTCCAGGACTGTGCTTGGGTGGGCACGTAGAAAGGGGTGCTGTCGAGCTCGAGCACTGGGTTCGGTTTTGCGAAATGGAGGCTCGGTGGAATCGTGCGGCGTTCGACGGCAAACACGGCTTTCAACAGGCTCGCGATGCCTGCTGCCGTGTCTAGATGGCCGAGATTGCTCTTAACGGATCCGAGCGCGCAGCGCGGCCCTTCGTCAGCTGAGTGGAATACGTTGTGCAGTGCATCGAGTTCGATTCGATCACCGAGCGGCGTGCCGGTGCCGTGTGCTTCGATGAAGCCAACCTGTGCGCTGTCGATACCCGCAAGCATCAACGCGTCGCGGATCGCGTCACACTGGCCGGCGACCGACGGCGCGGTGTAGCCGACTTTGCGGTTGCCATCGTTGTTAATCGCACTGCCGAGCAATACTGCGACGACCGGATCGCCATTGCGCAATGCGTCATCGAGCCGCCGCAGCACAATTGCGCCGACACCGTTGCCGGCGAACGTGCCCTGTGCATCGGCGTCAAATGGACGACAGTAGCCATCCGGCGAGAAGATCATATTGGGTTGATGCAAATAGCCCGCGTGTTGGGGGAAAGACACGGCTGCGCCCCCTGCGATAGCCATGTCGCATTCGCCCGCGCGCAAGCTCTCGCACGCGAGATGCACTGCGACGAGCGAGCTCGAGCACGCGGTTTGCACGGTGAGTGCCGGCCCACGTAGATTCAGTTTGTAGGCCACTCGCGTCGCAAGGTAGTCCTTGTCGTTGCCCATGAGCGACTGTAGGCCTTTGACTTGCGCGATTTCAGTGACTTGCAGCGTTTCTTTACCGGGGTATGTGCTGATGCGTGTCGAGCCGAATACCCCCGTTCGATGCAGGACGTTGCGCGGCGCGTAGCCCGCGTGCTCTAGCGCGTGCCAGACAATTTGTAAAAACAAACGTTGTTGCGGATCAATTGATTCCGCTTCCTGCCGCGAATATCCGAACAGTGTGGCATCGAATGCGTCTGCGTCGCCCACCACGGCGCCGACGTTGACGAAGTTCGGCGCATCGATTGTTGTGGCGTGGAGGCCAGCGTCAAGCAATTCTTGTCGTGTGAAGCGGCGGCTGCAATTTTTGCCGACGAGCAGGTTCTGCCAGAATGCATCACTATCGTTCGCTTCAGGAAAGCGGCAGGCATGGCCGATGACTGCGATGGGCTCACAATTCGGGTAATGCGCGTCGATCAGCGCATCGAGATCTGCAGGCGAGTGTGCGGATAGTGTGGCTTTATCCATGAGTGGTTTCGAGAGAAGGTTCGTGAGGGGTGGACGAAAGCGTGGTTGTCGCAGAACCGGCGAGTTGACGGCACAGCCGGATAGCGGGCCACACGCTGAGAGTGGCAAGTGCGGTAAGCAGCGCGAGTGTCGGGCGATAGCCGATGTAATGACTGATACGCAGCACGGCTATCGATATCAGTATGCCGACGGCTATGTCGATGGACTGAAACAGTGCATAGTCGGAGGCAGGTTGATGCGCTCTGGCGAGGCCCATCAGCACGTTGTAAAGCGCCACGAAACCGATTGCCGCTGCGACGTTGACGATGCCAAACGCAACGATCCATCCATACGTATCGAAGTGCGGATAGCCGATAGCGAACATGCCGGCGATCAGCGGAAACGACAGCTTGATGGGAACGATGCACCGCCATGCGCCGAAGTGGCGGGTAGCCCAGCCGCCGATCATGATGCCAATACCGCTTGCAAGCGTGCTGTACGCCACGATAGCTTCGCCAAGTGCGCTCAGGCTAAGTCCGGCATCGATGAGCAGCACCGTTTGCAATGCCATCAGCCCGCGTATTGTGACGAGGTAGATCGCGCTGAGCGTGAGTGCGTAATGGATTCCACGTAGATCGCGCCAGCTAAACCGAGGGCGCGCTGAGCCAGGGGGCAGGGCTCGCATGGGCTGCGGGACTAGAAGCGGTGGAATCAGTAGAAGCAGTGATAGCGCCGCGATTCCGGTGAAGCCGTAACACCAGCCGGCGTTCTCGGCTATCGTCAGGAATACGAACGAGCCAAGAGGGATTCCGAGATAGGTGCCGCCAACTTGCGCGACGTTCGCGAGGGGACGAGTGCGCGTGTCAGTCGTGCAAATTGTAATGCCGTTCGCGTAGATACCGTGGCTTGCCGACAGTAGCGTCAGTAAGGTGAGCGATATGATGATCGGGCCAAGCGCGTGAGTGGGCGATAGCAAGCCGATGCCTGCGATGAGGGCCGCCATGCCTAGTTGCAACAGCACGAGGCTGCCTTGATAACGGTTGTTGCGCAGCGGTAGCGCGTGACGTTCGCACCACGGGGCCCACAGGAATTTAGCGGCCCACGGTAACATCGTAATCGACAACCAGCTCAGTTGTGCGAGGTTGGCGCCTCCGTGTCGAAAGTATCCGACGACGCCTTGCATTGTCAGCGCGCTGACCATTCCCTGATGGGTGTAGTACGACCAATACGAGAGATAGCGTTTCATGCCGTCGCTCCGAGACGGCGTTGCCGCTTCGCCTTGCGCTGGTCTAGGCGCGCGCGTCGGTTAGGGTCATCCGGGTGCGTGAGCGCTTGCGAGTGGCTGAGATGCGCGGCAAGTGCGTAGAGCGAGGCATGCGTGAACAAATCGGTTATCGCGAGCGACGTATAACCGATTTGCTGGAGCGCGATGTGCCACCGAACGAGGTCGAGTGACGATGCCCCCGTCTCAAAAAAGCTTTGGCGCGGGGCAATCGGTAAGCCGAGTGTTTGTTCGAAATGTTGGCGCAGCTGGCCAACGAGCGCGGCGTTGAGTGCGGCGTTGATTATCGTGTTGTCATGAGCAATATCGTTTGGCGCAGGGCTTATTGCGGGGGAAAGGTTCCCTTTTAAGACATCGTTCGACGTCAGCGTAGCGATTTCGGCACGTGGCACGAGGCGCTCGAGCGGTAATTCCCATGCCAACGCATCGGTCGTGAGCCGCTTGAGCAGCGCGACATATTGTTCGAACATCGCACGCAGATGATCGGGATCGAACAATGCTTCGACCGCATCCCAATTGAAACGCAGTTCGCCTTCTGATTCATAAACCTGGTGGTCGAGCCATACCTGCGGTGTTTGCGAGATGCCCCCGCGCGGCTTAAGCCACGACGAGTGCGCGAGGAAACGGTCGCGATTGAAGCCGAGCGCGCTCGTGAATACGACTGGCATCTCGGCGGCGGCTCGTCCATTGCGCTGGGCGATCTGACGCATGATCCAGAGCGCCGACACGTCGCGGTGCGCGAGATCTTGCCAGAGGCGCTGTTGTAATCGTTGTGCGCTTGCGAGCCAACTGTGAGCGGGCTGCCAAGCTAGCAGGAGTAGTGAGGTGAAGTCACCCAGCACTTGTTCGATTTGCGGATGGACGGGTTGCCGGTCGAATAGCGTCAGGTTCACACATAGTTCGCGTTGCGTACTCCATGCGGAGAGCACCGCTGAATAAGCAGAGAGTAGCAATGCTGACGGCGTCAAGTTTGCTTTGCTGGCGCGTGCCTTTAACGCATTCCATTGCGTGCTCGACAAACAGTCGGATAGCCGGATGAAGCGCGGCGTGCCGATCTCGGCAGGCGCTTGGCGCAGCGGCAGCTGCGGTGCACAAGGCAGCGTGTCGAATCGGTGCTGCCAGTAAGCGATGGAGGCATCGCTTGGGTGTTTTCCAGCGGTATACATCACGTAATCGCGAAAGCGAATGTCGAGGGGCGGCAGCTCGCGCTCAGGCGCCAGGTAGAGCGCTTCGAGTTCTGCGAACAAAATTTGCATGCTCAGACCTTTCCAGCACATTGGGATCCTAAGCTTAGAATTCCACGTGGACAAGTTGTCGCGGCCGCTTCTATAGTGTCACCTAAATACTAGTGACTCCAGCGTAACTGGACTGGCCACAGTTAGGCCGCAAATGTAATCACACTGGCTCACCTTCGGGTGGGCCTTTCTGCGTTCGCGAGTGGACCCGATAAGCTCATGGAGCGGCGTAACCGTCGCACAGGAAGGACAGAGAAAGCGCGGATCTGGGAAGTGACGGACAGAACGGTCAGGACCTGGATTGGGGAGGCGGTTGCCGCCGCTGCTGCTGACGGTGTGACGTTCTCTGTTCCGGTCACACCACATACGTTCCGCCATTCCTATGCGATGCACATGCTGTATGCCGGTATACCGCTGAAAGTTCTGCAAAGCCTGATGGGACATAAGTCCATCAGTTCAACGGAAGTCTACACGAAGGTTTTTGCGCTGGATGTGGCTGCCCGGCACCGGGTGCAGTTTGCGATGCCGGAGTCTGATGCGGTTGCGATGCTGAAACAATTATCCTGAGAATAAATGCCTTGGCCTTTATATGGAAATGTGGAACTGAGTGGATATGCTGTTTTTGTCTGTTAAACAGAGAAGCTGGCTGTTATCCACTGAGAAGCGAACGAAACAGTCGGGAAAATCTCCCATTATCGTAGAGATCCGCATTATTAATCTCAGGAGCCTGTGTAGCGTTTATAGGAAGTAGTGTTCTGTCATGATGCCTGCAAGCGGTAACGAAAACGATTTGAATATGCCTTCAGGAACAATAGAAATCTTCGTGCGGTGTTACGTTGAAGTGGAGCGGATTATGTCAGCAATGGACAGAACAACCTAATGAACACAGAACCATGATGTGGTCTGTCCTTTTACAGCCAGTAGTGCTCGCCGCAGTCGAGCGACAGGGCGAAGCCCTCGGCTGGTTGCCCTCGCCGCTGGGCTGGCGGCCGTCTATGGCCCTGCAAACGCGCCAGAAACGCCGTCGAAGCCGTGTGCGAGACACCGCGGCCGGCCGCCGGCGTTGTGGATACCTCGCGGAAAACTTGGCCCTCACTGACAGATGAGGGGCGGACGTTGACACTTGAGGGGCCGACTCACCCGGCGCGGCGTTGACAGATGAGGGGCAGGCTCGATTTCGGCCGGCGACGTGGAGCTGGCCAGCCTCGCAAATCGGCGAAAACGCCTGATTTTACGCGAGTTTCCCACAGATGATGTGGACAAGCCTGGGGATAAGTGCCCTGCGGTATTGACACTTGAGGGGCGCGACTACTGACAGATGAGGGGCGCGATCCTTGACACTTGAGGGGCAGAGTGCTGACAGATGAGGGGCGCACCTATTGACATTTGAGGGGCTGTCCACAGGCAGAAAATCCAGCATTTGCAAGGGTTTCCGCCCGTTTTTCGGCCACCGCTAACCTGTCTTTTAACCTGCTTTTAAACCAATATTTATAAACCTTGTTTTTAACCAGGGCTGCGCCCTGTGCGCGTGACCGCGCACGCCGAAGGGGGGTGCCCCCCCTTCTCGAACCCTCCCGGTCGAGTGAGCGAGGAAGCACCAGGGAACAGCACTTATATATTCTGCTTACACACGATGCCTGAAAAAACTTCCCTTGGGGTTATCCACTTATCCACGGGGATATTTTTATAATTATTTTTTTTATAGTTTTTAGATCTTCTTTTTTAGAGCGCCTTGTAGGCCTTTATCCATGCTGGTTCTAGAGAAGGTGTTGTGACAAATTGCCCTTTCAGTGTGACAAATCACCCTCAAATGACAGTCCTGTCTGTGACAAATTGCCCTTAACCCTGTGACAAATTGCCCTCAGAAGAAGCTGTTTTTTCACAAAGTTATCCCTGCTTATTGACTCTTTTTTATTTAGTGTGACAATCTAAAAACTTGTCACACTTCACATGGATCTGTCATGGCGGAAACAGCGGTTATCAATCACAAGAAACGTAAAAATAGCCCGCGAATCGTCCAGTCAAACGACCTCACTGAGGCGGCATATAGTCTCTCCCGGGATCAAAAACGTATGCTGTATCTGTTCGTTGACCAGATCAGAAAATCTGATGGCACCCTACAGGAACATGACGGTATCTGCGAGATCCATGTTGCTAAATATGCTGAAATATTCGGATTGACCTCTGCGGAAGCCAGTAAGGATATACGGCAGGCATTGAAGAGTTTCGCGGGGAAGGAAGTGGTTTTTTATCGCCCTGAAGAGGATGCCGGCGATGAAAAAGGCTATGAATCTTTTCCTTGGTTTATCAAACGTGCGCACAGTCCATCCAGAGGGCTTTACAGTGTACATATCAACCCATATCTCATTCCCTTCTTTATCGGGTTACAGAACCGGTTTACGCAGTTTCGGCTTAGTGAAACAAAAGAAATCACCAATCCGTATGCCATGCGTTTATACGAATCCCTGTGTCAGTATCGTAAGCCGGATGGCTCAGGCATCGTCTCTCTGAAAATCGACTGGATCATAGAGCGTTACCAGCTGCCTCAAAGTTACCAGCGTATGCCTGACTTCCGCCGCCGCTTCCTGCAGGTCTGTGTTAATGAGATCAACAGCAGAACTCCAATGCGCCTCTCATACATTGAGAAAAAGAAAGGCCGCCAGACGACTCATATCGTATTTTCCTTCCGCGATATCACTTCCATGACGACAGGATAGTCTGAGGGTTATCTGTCACAGATTTGAGGGTGGTTCGTCACATTTGTTCTGACCTACTGAGGGTAATTTGTCACAGTTTTGCTGTTTCCTTCAGCCTGCATGGATTTTCTCATACTTTTTGAACTGTAATTTTTAAGGAAGCCAAATTTGAGGGCAGTTTGTCACAGTTGATTTCCTTCTCTTTCCCTTCGTCATGTGACTTGATATCGGGGGTTAGTTCGTCATCATTGATGAGGGTTGATTATCACAGTTTATTACTCTGAATTGGCTATCCGCGTGTGTACCTCTACCTGGAGTTTTTCCCACGGTGGATATTTCTTCTTGCGCTGAGCGTAAGAGCTATCTGACAGAACAGTTCTTCTTTGCTTCCTCGCCAGTTCGCTCGCTATGCTCGGTTACACGGCTGCGGCGAGCGCTAGTGATAATAAGTGACTGAGGTATGTGCTCTTCTTATCTCCTTTTGTAGTGTTGCTCTTATTTTAAACAACTTTGCGGTTTTTTGATGACTTTGCGATTTTGTTGTTGCTTTGCAGTAAATTGCAAGATTTAATAAAAAAACGCAAAGCAATGATTAAAGGATGTTCAGAATGAAACTCATGGAAACACTTAACCAGTGCATAAACGCTGGTCATGAAATGACGAAGGCTATCGCCATTGCACAGTTTAATGATGACAGCCCGGAAGCGAGGAAAATAACCCGGCGCTGGAGAATAGGTGAAGCAGCGGATTTAGTTGGGGTTTCTTCTCAGGCTATCAGAGATGCCGAGAAAGCAGGGCGACTACCGCACCCGGATATGGAAATTCGAGGACGGGTTGAGCAACGTGTTGGTTATACAATTGAACAAATTAATCATATGCGTGATGTGTTTGGTACGCGATTGCGACGTGCTGAAGACGTATTTCCACCGGTGATCGGGGTTGCTGCCCATAAAGGAGGCGTTTACAAAACCTCAGTTTCTGTTCATCTTGCTCAGGATCTGGCTCTGAAGGGGCTACGTGTTTTGCTCGTGGAAGGTAACGACCCCCAGGGAACAGCCTCAATGTATCACGGATGGGTACCAGATCTTCATATTCATGCAGAAGACACTCTCCTGCCTTTCTATCTTGGGGAAAAGGACGATGTCACTTATGCAATAAAGCCCACTTGCTGGCCGGGGCTTGACATTATTCCTTCCTGTCTGGCTCTGCACCGTATTGAAACTGAGTTAATGGGCAAATTTGATGAAGGTAAACTGCCCACCGATCCACACCTGATGCTCCGACTGGCCATTGAAACTGTTGCTCATGACTATGATGTCATAGTTATTGACAGCGCGCCTAACCTGGGTATCGGCACGATTAATGTCGTATGTGCTGCTGATGTGCTGATTGTTCCCACGCCTGCTGAGTTGTTTGACTACACCTCCGCACTGCAGTTTTTCGATATGCTTCGTGATCTGCTCAAGAACGTTGATCTTAAAGGGTTCGAGCCTGATGTACGTATTTTGCTTACCAAATACAGCAATAGTAATGGCTCTCAGTCCCCGTGGATGGAGGAGCAAATTCGGGATGCCTGGGGAAGCATGGTTCTAAAAAATGTTGTACGTGAAACGGATGAAGTTGGTAAAGGTCAGATCCGGATGAGAACTGTTTTTGAACAGGCCATTGATCAACGCTCTTCAACTGGTGCCTGGAGAAATGCTCTTTCTATTTGGGAACCTGTCTGCAATGAAATTTTCGATCGTCTGATTAAACCACGCTGGGAGATTAGATAATGAAGCGTGCGCCTGTTATTCCAAAACATACGCTCAATACTCAACCGGTTGAAGATACTTCGTTATCGACACCAGCTGCCCCGATGGTGGATTCGTTAATTGCGCGCGTAGGAGTAATGGCTCGCGGTAATGCCATTACTTTGCCTGTATGTGGTCGGGATGTGAAGTTTACTCTTGAAGTGCTCCGGGGTGATAGTGTTGAGAAGACCTCTCGGGTATGGTCAGGTAATGAACGTGACCAGGAGCTGCTTACTGAGGACGCACTGGATGATCTCATCCCTTCTTTTCTACTGACTGGTCAACAGACACCGGCGTTCGGTCGAAGAGTATCTGGTGTCATAGAAATTGCCGATGGGAGTCGCCGTCGTAAAGCTGCTGCACTTACCGAAAGTGATTATCGTGTTCTGGTTGGCGAGCTGGATGATGAGCAGATGGCTGCATTATCCAGATTGGGTAACGATTATCGCCCAACAAGTGCTTATGAACGTGGTCAGCGTTATGCAAGCCGATTGCAGAATGAATTTGCTGGAAATATTTCTGCGCTGGCTGATGCGGAAAATATTTCACGTAAGATTATTACCCGCTGTATCAACACCGCCAAATTGCCTAAATCAGTTGTTGCTCTTTTTTCTCACCCCGGTGAACTATCTGCCCGGTCAGGTGATGCACTTCAAAAAGCCTTTACAGATAAAGAGGAATTACTTAAGCAGCAGGCATCTAACCTTCATGAGCAGAAAAAAGCTGGGGTGATATTTGAAGCTGAAGAAGTTATCACTCTTTTAACTTCTGTGCTTAAAACGTCATCTGCATCAAGAACTAGTTTAAGCTCACGACATCAGTTTGCTCCTGGAGCGACAGTATTGTATAAGGGCGATAAAATGGTGCTTAACCTGGACAGGTCTCGTGTTCCAACTGAGTGTATAGAGAAAATTGAGGCCATTCTTAAGGAACTTGAAAAGCCAGCACCCTGATGCGACCACGTTTTAGTCTACGTTTATCTGTCTTTACTTAATGTCCTTTGTTACAGGCCAGAAAGCATAACTGGCCTGAATATTCTCTCTCGGCCGCCGCCGCCTTTTCCTCAATCGCTCTTCGTTCGTCTGGAAGGCAGTACACCTTGATAGGTGGGCTGCCCTTCCTGGTTGGCTTGGTTTCATCAGCCATCCGCTTGCCCTCATCTGTTACGCCGGCGGTAGCCGGCCAGCCTCGCAGAGCAGGATTCCCGTTGAGCACCGCCAGGTGCGAATAAGGGACAGTGAAGAAGGAACACCCGCTCGCGGGTGGGCCTACTTCACCTATCCTGCCCGGCTGACGCCGTTGGATACACCAAGGAAAGTCTACACGAACCCTTTGGCAAAATCCTGTATATCGTGCGAAAAAGGATGGATATACCGAAAAAATCGCTATAATGACCCCGAAGCAGGGTTATGCAGCGGAAAAGATCCGTCGACCTGCAGCTCACGGTAACTGATGCCGTATTTGCAGTACCAGCGTACGGCCCACAGAATGATGTCACGCTGAAAATGCCGGCCTTTGAATGGGTTCATGTGCAGCTCCATCAGCAAAAGGGGATGATAAGTTTATCACCACCGACTATTTGCAACAGTGCCGTTGATCGTGCTATGATCGACTGATGTCATCAGCGGTGGAGTGCAATGTCGTGCAATACGAATGGCGAAAAGCCGAGCTCATCGGTCAGCTTCTCAACCTTGGGGTTACCCCCGGCGGTGTGCTGCTGGTCCACAGCTCCTTCCGTAGCGTCCGGCCCCTCGAAGATGGGCCACTTGGACTGATCGAGGCCCTGCGTGCTGCGCTGGGTCCGGGAGGGACGCTCGTCATGCCCTCGTGGTCAGGTCTGGACGACGAGCCGTTCGATCCTGCCACGTCGCCCGTTACACCGGACCTTGGAGTTGTCTCTGACACATTCTGGCGCCTGCCAAATGTAAAGCGCAGCGCCCATCCATTTGCCTTTGCGGCAGCGGGGCCACAGGCAGAGCAGATCATCTCTGATCCATTGCCCCTGCCACCTCACTCGCCTGCAAGCCCGGTCGCCCGTGTCCATGAACTCGATGGGCAGGTACTTCTCCTCGGCGTGGGACACGATGCCAACACGACGCTGCATCTTGCCGAGTTGATGGCAAAGGTTCCCTATGGGGTGCCGAGACACTGCACCATTCTTCAGGATGGCAAGTTGGTACGCGTCGATTATCTCGAGAATGACCACTGCTGTGAGCGCTTTGCCTTGGCGGACAGGTGGCTCAAGGAGAAGAGCCTTCAGAAGGAAGGTCCAGTCGGTCATGCCTTTGCTCGGTTGATCCGCTCCCGCGACATTGTGGCGACAGCCCTGGGTCAACTGGGCCGAGATCCGTTGATCTTCCTGCATCCGCCAGAGGCGGGATGCGAAGAATGCGATGCCGCTCGCCAGTGGCTGAGCTCATGAGCGGAGAACGAGATGACGTTGGAGGGGCAAGGTCGCGCTGATTGCTGGGGCAACACGTGGAGCGGATCGGGGATTGTCTTTCTTCAGCTCGCTGATGATATGCTGACGCTCAATGCCGTTTGGCCTCCGACTAACGAAAATCCCGCATTTGGACGGCTGATCCGATTGGCACGGCGGACGGCGAATGGCGGAGCAGACGCTCGTCCGGGGGCAATGAGATATGAAAAAGCCTGAACTCACCGCGACGTCCCGAAGGCGTGGCGCGGCTTCCCCGTGCCGGAGCAATCGCCCTGGGTGGGTTACACGACGCCCCTCTATGGCCCGTACTGACGGACACACCGAAGCCCCGGCGGCAACCCTCAGCGGATGCCCCGGGGCTTCACGTTTTCCCAGGTCAGAAGCGGTTTTCGGGAGTAGTGCCCCAACTGGGGTAACCTTTGAGTTCTCTCAGTTGGGGGCGTAGGGTCGCCGACATGACACAAGGGGTTGTGACCGGGGTGGACACGTACGCGGGTGCTTACGACCGTCAGTCGCGCGAGCGCGAGAATTCGAGCGCAGCAAGCCCAGCGACACAGCGTAGCGCCAACGAAGACAAGGCGGCCGACCTTCAGCGCGAAGTCGAGCGCGACGGGGGCCGGTTCAGGTTCGTCGGGCATTTCAGCGAAGCGCCGGGCACGTCGGCGTTCGGGACGGCGGAGCGCCCGGAGTTCGAACGCATCCTGAACGAATGCCGCGCCGGGCGGCTCAACATGATCATTGTCTATGACGTGTCGCGCTTCTCGCGCCTGAAGGTCATGGACGCGATTCCGATTGTCTCGGAATTGCTCGCCCTGGGCGTGACGATTGTTTCCACTCAGGAAGGCGTCTTCCGGCAGGGAAACGTCATGGACCTGATTCACCTGATTATGCGGCTCGACGCGTCGCACAAAGAATCTTCGCTGAAGTCGGCGAAGATTCTCGACACGAAGAACCTTCAGCGCGAATTGGGCGGGTACGTCGGCGGGAAGGCGCCTTACGGCTTCGAGCTTGTTTCGGAGACGAAGGAGATCACGCGCAACGGCCGAATGGTCAATGTCGTCATCAACAAGCTTGCGCACTCGACCACTCCCCTTACCGGACCCTTCGAGTTCGAGCCCGACGTAATCCGGTGGTGGTGGCGTGAGATCAAGACGCACAAACACCTTCCCTTCAAGCCGGGCAGTCAAGCCGCCATTCACCCGGGCAGCATCACGGGGCTTTGTAAGCGCATGGACGCTGACGCCGTGCCGACCCGGGGCGAGACGATTGGGAAGAAGACCGCTTCAAGCGCCTGGGACCCGGCAACCGTTATGCGAATCCTTCGGGACCCGCGTATTGCGGGCTTCGCCGCTGAGGTGATCTACAAGAAGAAGCCGGACGGCACGCCGACCACGAAGATTGAGGGTTACCGCATTCAGCGCGACCCGATCACGCTCCGGCCGGTCGAGCTTGATTGCGGACCGATCATCGAGCCCGCTGAGTGGTATGAGCTTCAGGCGTGGTTGGACGGCAGGGGGCGCGGCAAGGGGCTTTCCCGGGGGCAAGCCATTCTGTCCGCCATGGACAAGCTGTACTGCGAGTGTGGCGCCGTCATGACTTCGAAGCGCGGGGAAGAATCGATCAAGGACTCTTACCGCTGCCGTCGCCGGAAGGTGGTCGACCCGTCCGCACCTGGGCAGCACGAAGGCACGTGCAACGTCAGCATGGCGGCACTCGACAAGTTCGTTGCGGAACGCATCTTCAACAAGATCAGGCACGCCGAAGGCGACGAAGAGACGTTGGCGCTTCTGTGGGAAGCCGCCCGACGCTTCGGCAAGCTCACTGAGGCGCCTGAGAAGAGCGGCGAACGGGCGAACCTTGTTGCGGAGCGCGCCGACGCCCTGAACGCCCTTGAAGAGCTGTACGAAGACCGCGCGGCAGGCGCGTACGACGGACCCGTTGGCAGGAAGCACTTCCGGAAGCAACAGGCAGCGCTGACGCTCCGGCAGCAAGGGGCGGAAGAGCGGCTTGCCGAACTTGAAGCCGCCGAAGCCCCGAAGCTTCCCCTTGACCAATGGTTCCCCGAAGACGCCGACGCTGACCCGACCGGCCCTAAGTCGTGGTGGGGGCGCGCGTCAGTAGACGACAAGCGCGTGTTCGTCGGGCTCTTCGTAGACAAGATCGTTGTCACGAAGTCGACTACGGGCAGGGGGCAGGGAACGCCCATCGAGAAGCGCGCTTCGATCACGTGGGCGAAGCCGCCGACCGACGACGACGAAGACGACGCCCAGGACGGCACGGAAGACGTAGCGGCGTAGCGAGACACCCGGGAAGCCTGTTAGGCGCTGAGACGGGCGCACAGCGGGCTTCCTGGGGCAGCGGGAAGGGTCGGCCGGTCCCCCGGTCGGCCCATTTCTCTTGTCTCGGTTTAGTTAGTTAGCCTAAGTAACAGTGACTCCGTCACCACAGCACAGCGGGGCGAGCCGTTGACCTGGGGGAAGTGATGCTGTGACGGAATGACTCGAAACACACATTCCTAATGACTTCTCATTGGGTAATCCAGACTTCACGCCACTTCATCACAGCGTCACCCGGGCGCCCTTCGCTGTGACCCCGAATCAGGTTGCCGACAACCTTCATATAGGTAGAGGGGTTTACGCGCCACGCATCAAGCACCGCTAAGGAACGGCGTCGAGCGCTACCCACTCAGGCCGGTCACTCCCCTGATCTCTCCCAGGGTTGAGCGACCGGCGTTGCCTCCCTAGCTCAGTTCGGTTAGAGCGCCTGTTTCGTAATCAGGGGGTCGGCGGTTCGAATCCGTCGGGGGGCTCAATGAGCGGATACACAATCGCTTGGCTCGCATGGCTTGCCGCGTTCGGCGTCATTGAGGGTCGAGCGCTCTTCAATAAGAAGCCGGGCGACACGCTGAGCGAACACGTCTGGTCATGGTTCGCCACGCAAAGCGGCAGTACAGGCAAGCCTTCGGGTTGGGTGCGTGCTCGACGCTTTGCGCTACTGGCCTTCATGGGTTGGCTCACTGCCCACTTCATGACGGGCGGTCGCTTCTAGCGCTGCCGCGCCCAGCCTACTCACGTGAGTAGGTAGGGGGGTGTCGACGGATAGGGGGGTGTCCCCGGAAGGGGGGGGGGGGTGCCCTATGCGTACCCGGTGTCTCGACTGTAGGGACTGGGCTACTCATGGTGGGCGCTGTGCTCAGCACCACGCCACCTATCAGGCACAGCGCAGTGTGAAGAGCCATGCGAAGCGGCGTGCTGCTATCGCCCGTGGGAACAACGCTGCGGCGAAGATGCGTCGTGCTATCCGTAAGGCAGTGGGCGCGCACTGTGCTACCTGCCTGGGTTGGTACCACTAGAAAGCTTCTCGAGCGGATCGATCCTGCAGGAATTCCCGGGCATAACTGTTCCACTTGTATCGTCGGTCTGATAATCAGACTGGGACCACGGTCCCACTCGTATCGTCGGTCTGATTATTAGTCTGGGACCACGGTCCCACTCGTATCGTCGGTCTGATTATTAGTCTGGGACCACG
>JADMIO011260222.1_pt1 | contig 99221 bp, 79 predicted proteins | sample 8958161 | NCBI WGS metagenome assembly JADMIO01 (sample SAMN16585339, study PRJNA669376) | soil metagenome | isolation source: Crop rotation soil | place: USA: Cullars Rotation, Alabama | collected 2011
CGCGACAACTTGTCCACGTGGAATTCTAAGCTTAGGATCCCAATGTGCTGGAAAGGTTTTTTTCTTTGAATTCATTGCTCCATGTTACTGTATGGTTTTGCGCATTTGATTCTGCAGTCAGATAAAATAATATGGAAAGTAATAGTATATTTTTCATAGGAGGTTTTAATATTCTGGGTTTTGTTTGAACGAAATAATATCAATTATGAAACAAGAAACAATTATTTCAAAGTAAATGCAAAAGATTTTAATACGGAAAACCACTTTCGTAGGAGATAGTTCTTCTTCAGGGTTAACAACCTTTCCGATTCAATTTTGGATGATTAAAAAATGATCAAATAGACAAATAAATGTAGAATGTAAGGCAATAGCAACCTTTTAAAATAAGAATATAAAATCTTTTAAAGAAATGCATTATAAAAATTTCAAATCTCATTTCGTGAAGCGAAACTATTACTCAAATGATTAAAATTCGAGACAACAATCGTATTATTTTGTTTCGTTCTTCCAAATATTTTTATCAGTATATAGTCTTTTCCAAAATGTAGGGTCTGGAGATCTATCCTTTTTAAAATAATCTCCTTTGATAATTAGACGTTTTAAATGAATTGCTAATTCACTGCATTGATTACCTCCTTTATTTGAACCTTCTAACCAATAAGTACCTCCATTACATTTAAAATGAAAATTATTCAAAGAGTCAATAACGGCACCCATACCAATTGCTTTTGTTCTTTCTTCAAATATACTTCCATCATTATTGTATTGAGCAGAGTACCATGTTACAAGCACTAAGATGGTGTCAAAATTTGTAGAGTGCAAAATGTTTTCAACATACACTTTTCGCGGGTATTTCCACTCTACCATTATTGGACAATTGTTACAAGGAGGTTTCTCAACATAACAATTATTTGAATCCATCCATACTTGTAAGAATTTTGATTTTAACTCTTGGAATTGCTTTTTTTCCACATCTGTTTTATAGACTGAATCAATATCAAGATATTTAATATCACTTGCATATGGCAATTGACAGGATGCATGAATCGTAAATATTGATAATAAAATAAATTGATAAAATATTTTACCTTTTAATTTCATTTTTTGAAAATCTAAAAAAGCTTGTAAAGCGTACATCAATTTAAATTAATTTATTAACTAAGTTTATATTAGAGATCCCGTGGATTTTTTGGTCGTTTTGTTTGACTTGGATTTCCTGTCCCTCCTGAATTACCTTTACCAGCAGGGGTCTTATCATGCACTTTCGTATTTTCTGGAGCCTTTTTAAATTCATCTTTAAATGTTGAATTAAAATGAGTTTGTATATTCCAAATTCTCAAACCTGCATTTATTGCAGGAACCCCATCGTAAGGTTTACTAGAATAATTACTATTTTTTAAGTTCCATATTTTTTCATCTCCCGCAACAGGATCATAACTTGCAGAATACTGTTTAGTTGTTTTTAACATTGAAGGAGCAGAAATGTTTTCTGGCTGATATGGTGCTAATGCTATCCAATCACCAAAATCGTCTGAAGAAAATAAATTGTTTCCTTCTTTATCTTTTATCGTAAATAAAGCATTTACAAATCCTTCAGAGTAAGCTGTACCCATACTATGTGAAATGAAATGTATTTTTGCATTCGGATTGGTTTTTCTTTCAGCGTTTAATTCTCTCTTAATTTCAAATGCATATAAAGCTGCAGCTTCGGCCCCTTGTGAAGCACGTTCACCAACAGTAGAACTTAAAGGTGATTTAGAATTCGAACTACCATTGAAGAACATTGCATCAAAGTCATTATATTTTGCTGCAGCATTATGAACAAGCTCAATATCCCAATAATCACTGTTTTCCAATTGTGGTGTATTATCATTTCCTGGCCAATAACCTCCACAATAAATAATAAGATTACCATCAATATCAATATTGGAAATTGGATTATTCCCTAAGCCATTATATGGGGACAAACCAGGGTAAGCATTAGTAAACTTATCGCTTGACATTGGTCTGCCTAACCGAGTATCATATATTCTATTTCCAAAGTCAACTTGATTTCCCAATCCTTTAATGTCATTATCGTTCTCTTTACCATTAAACCCAAATCGACATTCTCTAGCATTAAATTTCCTCTCCGGTTGCAACATCCCAAAGGGATGATAACTATAATTCAATAAAGAAATGTTATTCAAGCTATTATATGGTTTTAAAGAATTGCAAAATCTCATGGTTTAATGTAATTTTTGCTATAAAGTAAAGTTACATTTTAATTTTCAGAAGCTAATTTGATATGTATGCATTTGAAATCGCTGTTCATCTCAATGGATTAAAAATTGGATTGTAATTTGGATTTCTCGAATGCAGCAGAAATAGATTTAATAAATCTGTGATAATCAGTTGTATCAGCATCATTAGCCTTCAATTAACCCGGCAGAAATTATTAAAATAAATTTCTTAACCGAATATGTTATCTCTATTTTTAAAACATGAAAAAATCCACACTGATCTTATCAATTCTTCTACCTCTACAATTATTTTCACAATCATTCGAGGAAGTATTTTCTCCCGGAAATGGAACCACTATTCTTCAACGAGATGACAGTTCGTTTATCGTTTCGACATTTAGTTTAGCGAATGGCATTCTTGAAATTAGTCCTGCAGGAGATTCGCTATCATTTAAGGATTTTCCTTATTGCGGATTTCAAAAGATGATTAAATCGTATGGCGATGGTTTTCTCGCCACGGGTATTTTACCCGGTCCTGGATTAGGCTCTTGCCTGATTCGTCTCGATAGTAATCTTGATACACTTTGGATGAAAACATATTTACCCGGCTCATCCAGTTTTGGAATGGAAATAATCGAACTGGCAGATAGTTCAATCCTGCTTACTATTTCTGAATCAGGAGGGATGTCGTCATACAACTGTTACCTGCTTCACCTGGATGTGGATGGAAATATTTTATGGCAGACCAATCCCACTTTTTCAAAATCTGTTGTGAATAATATAAGTTCTAATCATAACCTGGTTTACAGGGCGGTTAACGATGAGGGTGGCTTTCTTCAACTGACTTGTTACAATGGTCTCACCGGCGATACAGTGTGGGAAAAGAAATATAATCAGTACACATCGCACGGAATGGACTTCAAGCCATTTTCCAACTCTATTGTCGTTTCTGATTCCGGACTTTATATTGGAGGCAATGTGACAAGCGATTCAGCCGGAGTTATTTCAATGCAGGAAATGATTTTCAAAACAGATTTAAATGGAGATTCAGTCTGGTTGCAAACATATTTGCCGGGAACCTTTACGAAAATCATCTCTACTTCGGCGCAGAATTATTATTGCATCGGCACTGCCCTGGATTCAGTTATTTTATTCGGCGCTGATGATAGTGGTACCATGACCTTGTCGAAAAACTTTCGTCGCTATGATTTTGCATATCCGTCTGAACTTATTTCGACGACAGATTCAGGATTTGCCTTATGTGGATTTGCACAGGATACAACAACCCATATCAATTATAGCTACGTTGTTCGTACCGATAGCTCCGGCATTGTCGAAATTGTTACTGCCATTCCGGAAGTTTCAAATTTTATTGTAGATTATTCTTATAACAATAACGACCGCCGCCTGAAAATTAATTTCGATGAGCTTGAGAAAGGAATGATATCAGCAGAAATTTATTCGATATCCGGTCAACTTTTACTTGAAAAGAAACTGTCAGATAAAACCAATGTTTTGGATTTAAATTCTCTGACAACCGGCGGATATTTTGTGGTTGTGAAAAGAGGTACGGCGAATATTTCTCAGTATAAATTTCTGATTTACTAATTTTTTTGATCCTCTAATGGGAACGCGGATGATGCGGATACAACGGATTTTCGCAGAAAAAAAATGGAACGCAGATGACGCAGATATATATGATTAATTATGATTTACTCAGTAAGCGAATCATATTTTATCATATAAATCTGCGTCATCTGCGTTCCAATAATATCGCGAAGCGATAATCCGCGTTCCTATGGATGTACTCCATACACACTAAGGTTACAATTATTTTCGATCATCGTCATGTCAAGCGAATTGCTGGCGTTGTCCCCATTCAGGTCTGAGTCATAATATCCAAACAGACTTACATTCGAATCGTTTTCTTCCAGGGTCATATCAAGCGAGCTTACGTCATCATCATGATTTATGTCGCCTGTATAAAGTGCCCACACTGCCGGACTTGATTCCATTTGTTTCATTGGTAAATTATATCCATCGTCGTAGGCTTTAGTTGCCGAAGTAGAAAAATCATATGTAGTCGACGTGATGAATTGTACAGGAAACTTACTCCATGTTTCGATAGAATTGCGATGCTGAATAGCTATATAATAATTGTTACCGGTTGCAGATGGCGGAAATTGAAATGTTCCCTGGCCCGAAGTCGAAATCGTACTCTTCGAACTATAAACTAATCCATACGGCGGATTGACATTGTGCAGTTCAGCCGTAATAGTATCGCATAGCGTCGGATAGGTTTCCGGATCAACTGTTGCAATCATCGTCCGTGACCCAAGATAAAATCCTTCGAGAAAAATTTTCATACTTAACATCGTCGGACACGTTGGCGTAGTGAGATCAAATAATAAATTTACCTGAGACGATGTTGCAGTACATGCTTGTCGATTGGTAACAGTCACCGTATAATTCCCCGACTGGCTTGCTGTGTAAGTTGAACTTGTCGCGCCTGGAATAACAGAGCCATTTAATTTCCATGCATACGAAAAACCGTTTCCCGGAGGAGTACTCAACTTATAAGTTCCTCCTGCGCATGAATGAATAGTTGACTGGTCTGATATGTATGCAACAGGAGAACAGTTCGCGCCTTTGAATTTATAAATTGTTCCTCCATATGCCACTACATAAATTTCTCCCCACTTGTCTTCACCGAATGAAACGAGGGTGCTTCCGTTGAGCGTGCCGAGATTTGCCATTGTAAATCCGCCGCTGCCGTTTGGAACAAGCGTTTTAATATTCGGATTACATTCATCAGTTAAGAACATCGTACCGAACATGTTTGAATATTCAGCACCACGATAAACATAACCTGCGATTACAGAACATGAATTAGTTGGTGTCTGTGCAATTTCTAAAACAGGAGAAACATAACTTGACTGTGGCGCACAACCTGTCGTGTTGTATGCGTGAAGTCCTTCGTAGCAACGCCATCCGTAATTTTCTCCGCCGGGACTGCTACCCGGTTGATAGTCGACTTCCTCGTATTCATTTTGTCCGACGTCGCCGATCCATAAATCACCTTTGAGTCTGTCGAAACTCCAGCGCCACGGATTGCGAAGACCGTAAGCCCAGATCTCATCCCTGCCTGGTTTTCCTACGAAAGGATTTGTCGGAGGAATAGAATAGTTTCCGCCGCCGCTGACATCGATGCGTAACATTTTTCCGAGCAATGAATCGAGATTTTGTGCACGGTTGGATGGATCTCCGCTGCTGCCGCCATCGCCCATGCCGATGTATAAATATCCGTCGGGACCAAATTCGATATTACCACCGTTATGATTTGCGAATGGCTGATGTATGGTCAGAAGAACCTGTTCACTATTTGGAAGAGCGGTATCAGGATTTGTTGGACTCACTGAAAACCTGGAGATCCTTGTTGCTCCATTCGTTTGCATCGTATAGTTCACATAAAAAAATCCTGACGATGCATAGTCGGGAGGGAAGGCAAGTCCGAGCAGACCTCTTTCGCCGCCTGAAATTACCCTGGTATGTATGTCGAGGAAAGGAATAGGTTTTTTTACACCGTTGGAATCGGTGATGAATATTTTTCCGGCCTGTTCTACAACAAATATTCTGCTGTCGCCCGCATTGGTCAGATCAATCGGGTTTGTAAAGCCGGTGGAGAATTGAACTAATGTTACCTGTGAAAAACTGTTGGGTATGAAAAATAAAATTGAAAGTAGAGGCAGGACGAAAAATTTCATTTTAGAAAGAATTAGTAAAGTATACCTTGAATTTTCGATTCAGGTTAATCAAAAACATATAAAAAATCTATGCCAATGGGAACGCGGATGACGCGGATGCGACGGATCAAAACGGATTTGTCAATAAAATAGAACGCAGATGACGCAGATTTTTAAGATAAAATATGATTTGTGTAGTGGTCTAATCATATTTAATCCTAAAAATCTGCGTCATCTGCGTTCTTTTTTTTTTAATCCGTGGCAATCCGCACAAATCCGCCTCATCCGCGTTCCTATTAGTGCTCCTTTATCAATCGATACGATTTAGAATGTCTGCCATTCGTAACATTTAAAATGTAAATACCGGGCGATATGCCGTCGACAGGAAAAATCATCTGACCGTTTCCGGAGGCGATAAAATTATGTGTGATTTCTCCGGTAAGTGACATCAATTGTATTTTGATTTCATCTTTGTTATTAGAGACATTCATTTTTATTTGTTCACCTAAAATCGGGTTTTGAAATCTTAGTCCTGAAAACGGATCTGCATCATTTATATTCGTCGTTGCCGTTACGGTAAAGTGTCCAAGCATTCCCATTGAGCCATGGAAATAACATTCGTAATCATACGAGCCGGTAACAGTCGGGACGTACATAAATGCAGGACTTGTCTGCTCGATTGAAGCGCTCCATGGATTGGCGCCCGGAGGAATCAATGTTGAAGTTGTTGTATGAGTGCCTTCATCCCAGATCCAGTAAATCGTATCGCCCAGATTAAGATTTATGATTGCAGGACTAAACTCATTGTCTTCAACTTCTACAATAAATGTTTCGGCTTTAGATTGCATCGAGGCAAATGAAAGGAACGAACTAACTAATAAGAGAGTAATTTTTTTATTCATTGTTTTGAGGATTTATTTTCAAATATTCGATTAAAAAATTATACCATAAACTGAAAGTTGTTGAATGGGGGAAAATGGTTATTGAATAAGCCGGATTGGGTGCTAAAATATTTACACGGTAATGGTAATGGGAACGCGGATGACGCGGATGCGGCTGATTAAAACGGATCTAATCAGTTTTAATCAGCTGAATCCGTGTCATCCGCGTTCCCATCAGTTCTCCTACCTTATTCAGAATTCGATTCGTCGGGAGCTGGTAATATCTATCTCAAAATGTTTTCGATTGCTACCAGGATTTCATCCAGTGCGAGAGGAACGAAAAATATGATTTTTCTTTGCCCAACTCGTATTAATAGTTCACGACGAAGTCTCGCGCTCGAACAATGTTTTCTTCTTCGATCGAGATTTTCGGCTCGCGCTAAGACTTCGCCGAGCAAACGGCTCCCCAGGAGTATCTCTGCGAGCTCTCTTGGCGCCTCTGCGTCTTTGCGCGAAAATTCCCCGTTCCCTGGAAACATGTGAATTATGAAACTTAATTCAGCTATTGTGTAATTGAATTCCATCTATCATACATCATCTTTGTGGTCAAATAGCATATATAAGAAGATGATAAATTCAACGGCAGAGTCGACTAACTGGAGCGATCAAAAAGCGAAACTCAAACAAAAGTTTGCAATTCTTACTGGAAACGATCTAATGTTCGAAGAAGATAAAAAAGAACAAATGCTGCAAAAGCTTCAACTAATACTTGGAAAATCGAAAGAAGAGTTAGCTCACCTGATTTCCAATCTTTGAAATCAAAAACTACTTTAAAAATCAATATTTAATTATCATGAAAATTATTACCACACTTCACCCAATTGCCTTAGTATTCATCGGATTATTTTTTACTCACTGCGATTCGCCGGCAGAATTAATTGTGGCGGAGAATTTTCCAAAGCGAGAAGTGAAAGAACTGGTTGTTCATCAAAGCGAAATTGCAACTGCTCAAAAAGATACATATAGCGACTATCAGAAGTTTCTTAAGGATGCATATAGTAAGTTAGATAAAAACGAAACAGCAATCGTCAAAATAAATCATGATTCAAATTTAGTTTTGGAAAATTCGTTAAGAACGAACGTTTCGGAGATTGAAGACCTTAAAATAAGTCATAATACATTGAAGTGTGAGCTCGACGATTATGTAAAAAATGGAACAGGCAACTGGCAAACCTATAAGACAGAATTTTACTGTGAATTCGATCAGCTGGAAATTGCCTGTAATACTACATCGAATAAATACAATAATTTAAATCAATAGATCACATATTTAGAGTATTAAACAAAAAGAAAAATGAAATATTTAATTCATGCAGCAAAATTTGTATCCATCGACTGGATATTCAAACTTAAAAATATAAGACAAGGTAAAATAGTACAGAAGTATAATATCATTACTATGCATCTTGAAAATTATTTCATTCCCCCAACTCAATTGGAAGGCTTTGAATTAGCCAGAGCAAAACAGGACATGAATGCATTTAAAAAATTCGGCAAACTGATTAAGTCTTAAAGGGAAGACAGGCGAAGTAATTCAAGTGGAAGGTGGAAATTGATTTAAATATGGAGTGTAAATTATATAAATCTAATATTAAATTATATAACGGCTCTTCAATAACCTATCATCAACTTTGTAATGTGTTTAAATAGTACCTGTATAAGTTGATTACTTTAATTTTTCATTTGTGAATGTAATTTTTTAGAATAATTATTTCTTACGTTCATCGAAAAAAGTCCTCGTGGTAAGGACTTTTTTTGTTTCTCATATTTGATGAATTGAATTTAGGTAGTGTCTAAAATTGCCCTTCGACCAGGCTCACCAATCGTGAAGTCGAAGGGATCAAACTATGAAACACACTCCTTGAATTTAATATATGTTTGGAATTGTATATTATTATTAAAAATAAATTGTAAACTTACATTGAATGAGGTTAAAGAAATCGTTGACGAGTATATGGACACTATTAAAGCGCACCTTTGAGGAATTTGTTGAAGATAATGCGATTAAACTTTCAGCTTCATTGTCTTATTATACCATTTTCTCGTTACCTCCATTATTAATTATTATTATCAGTTTAAGCGGAGTTTTTTTCGGAGAAGATGCAGTTAGAGGTGAGTTGTTCGGACAAATTAACGGGCTGGTAGGGAACAGTGCTGCTTTACAGATTCAGGAAACAATTAAAAATGTAAAGTTGTCGGATAGCAACCTGTTCGCGACAACTTTGGGAGTCATAATATTGATAGTTGGAGCATCAGGAGTATTTGTAGAAATCCAGGATTCGATAAATCTTATTTGGGGTATTAAGGCTAAGCCTAAACGCGGGTTTATTAAATTCCTGAAGAATCGACTGATGTCTTTTTCTATGATTGGTACTGTTGGCTTTTTACTATTAGTGGGTTTAGTTGTTAATTCTCTAATGGATATTCTTTACGGAAGACTTGCTGTTTATTTTCCACGCGATTCAGTATATTTATTTTATATAACGAACATTGTAATTTTATTTCTCATCATCACCCTGTTATTTACTATAGTTTTTAAATCATTACCTGATGGAAAAATTTCCAGTAAGGATTGTATTATTGGTGCATCTTTCACTTCTTTTCTTTTCATGATTGGCAAATTTGCAATCGGAGCCTACCTGGGAAGTTCAACAGTTGGTTCTATTTATGGAGCAGCAGGATCGGTTATCCTCATTCTTGTATGGGTATACTATTCTGCTATCATACTTTATTTTGGAGCTGAGTTCACAAAGGTGTATGCAATTGTTCATGGGGAGAGAATTATTCCGAACGAATATTCAGTTCAGGTAACTAAACAGGAAATAGAAATTGAACCGAAATAGACATGCAATGAGATGCATTCATTTGGAATTTGCCTAAACTGAAACATCGCCTCGTAATAAGTGGTCTTTTCATTCTGTGAAATATGTAACACTTTCGAAAAAATCTATAACATATCAGATTTAATAATTCTGACATTTGATCTATAGAATTATTTCACAGTTTAAATTTAAAACAATGACTGAAAATCAAAATGATCAAAATGTTCAGGGTAACCAGAATGTAAATCAAACCAGCAGTAATCAAAACAATCAAAAGAAAGAAGGCAATCCTGCAGATAAAGCATCTGAAAAGACAGCTGTTAATGAGGATGAAAAAGTTAAGCCCGTACCTGCTGAAGTTCCTAAGGAACAAGAACCTGGAAAGCATCCGCATGAGAATTCTGTACCGGTAGGTTCAATAAACAAGAACGGATCGGGATTATAATAAATTAATTTATTGAGCGAGTGTTTTTTCTTATAGTAAAGGTTCAGGAAACGGCACTCGTTCTTTAATTAATTTCAAATGAAAAAATAAATCGTTCTAAAAATAACTTGCCTTTCTGAATTAAGGTTAACTCCCTCCTTGATTCATTTTCTTATCGATTATATAGAGTGAATTATATAACAATGAAGGTAAGTTATGTAACAAAAAATGATCAATAAAGATCCACATTTGAGCATTCTCATGTAAAAGAGGGTTAATTGAAGATTTATATCAAGTACATGGTTAGTAATCGCTGTAAACTGGCGGTAAGAGATGCTTTGAAAGAACTCGGGCTGCATTTTATCGTCGTTGATTTGGGTGAGGTCGAGATCATGGAGGATATAACTTCTGAACAAAGAGAGCATATAAAAATAGCCCTTCTCAATTCTGGTCTTGAATTAATGGATGACAAGAAATCTGTTCTTGTTGAAAAAATAAAGAATATTATTATTGATATGATTCATGTTTCCGAGGAGGCAATTAAAACAAATTTCTCTGACTATTTAAGTGAAAAGCTGGAACATAATTATACATACCTGTCGAATTTATTTTCAGAAGTCCAGGGAACGACTATCGAACAATTCACTATCGCACATAAAGTTGAACGGATAAAAGAGTTGATCATTTACGGTGATCAAAACATTACCGAAATAGCATGGAAGCTGAATTATAGCAGCGTTGCTCATTTGTCGAACCAGTTCAAAAAAGTAACCGGACTTTCACCTTCTCATTTTAAGAAATTGAAAATAAAGAAAAGGACTCCGCTTGAGGAAATCGGGGCGACATCATCGGATTATGTGACACGACAAGAATAAAGAAACAAAATTGAAATTCGGAATTAAATATTATTGATGGAAACGACAAGGCAGGAATCTCAATACGCAAGAAGACTTATTGAAGCAAGTCTGGACCCTTTGGTCACAATAAGTACGGAGGGTAAAATTACTGACATGAATCAGGCGCTGGCAAACATTACGGGTGTGAGTCGTGAAAAACTGACCGGGACAGATTTCTTCGATTATTTTACCGAGCCGCAAAAAGCCCGTGAAGTTTACCAGGAAGTATTTGCAAAAGGTTCTGTTGCTGATTCTCCGCTTACGCTGCGACGTAAAGACGGAAAGCTTACGGATGTCTTATTTAACGGATCAGTTTATAAAGATGATAAGGAAAATGTGCTTGGTGTGGTGATCGTGGCGAGAGATGTTACAGCGCAGAAATTATTATCTAAATATTCACGCAGTCTGATCGAGGCGAGTCGTGATCCATTGTTTACAATTACTTCTGAAGGAAAGATCTCAGATATGAACAACGCTTCTATTAAATTAACTGAAGTGTCGCGGGAGGGTTTAATCGGTACCGATTTTTCGAATTATTTTACTGAACCGGATAAAGCGCGAATAGGATATGAAGAGGTTTTTGAAAAAGGATTTGTTGCTGATTATCCTCTGACAATTAAAGATGGAACACTTACTGATGTATTATTTAATGGTTCGGTTTATAAGGATGACAGGGGAAAGGTACTCGGCGCAGTTGTGGTGGCAAGAGTTATTACTGAACAGAAGAGAATTGAGAAGGAATTAATAGAGGCAAAGGTCTTCGCCGAACTTGCAACAGTAATTGCTGAGGATGCAAAAAGTAAGGCCGAGAGTGCAACACTGATAGCAGAAAATGCAGTGAAAGCTAAACAGCAATTTTTGTCAAACATGAGCCATGAAATTCGTACTCCAATGAATGCGATTATTGGATTTACTAAAGTGGTATTGAAAACGGAATTGACTGCAAAACAAAAAGAATATTTAACTGCAATAAAAATGAGTGGTGATGCATTAATTGTACTCATCAACGACATACTTGATCTTGCAAAGGTGGATGCTGGAAAAATGACCTTCGAGCAGACACCCTTCAAAATGGAGTTGTCAATTTCTGCAATGCTCCACCTGTTCGAAACGAAGATCCAGGAGAAGAATTTAGAATTAATTAAGATATACGACGATAAAATTCCAGATGTTTTGGTCGGCGACCCGGTTCGGTTACACCAGATTATTTTAAACCTTGTCAGTAATGCCGTTAAGTTTACCAACAAAGGAACAATCATTGTCAGCGTTCGATTATTGAACGAGGACAATGAACGGGCAACCATCGAATTTTCTGTTACTGATACGGGAATTGGTATTGCCGAATCAAAATTGAAAAATATATTTGAGAATTTTCAGCAGGCAACCAGCGAAACTTCCCGATTGTATGGAGGAACCGGGTTAGGACTTGCCATCGTCAAACAATTGGTGGAACCGCAGGGTGGAGTTATTAAAGTAGAAAGTAAGGTGGACGAAGGTTCTAAATTTAGTTTTGTATTAAGTTTTCAAAAAACCATAGAGGAAGCAGAATTGGAATCTGCGCTTGTGGAAGTGGATCCGGAAATTAAGAATATAAAAGTTCTGGTCGTAGAAGACATTGCACTTAACCAATTGCTGATGAAAACTCTCCTCGATGATTTCGGTTTCGAGCGCGATATAGTCGCTAACGGAAAATTAGCAATCGAGAAATTACTTTTGAAATTGTATGATGTAATATTGATGGACTTACAGATGCCGGAGATGAATGGATTTGAAGCCACAGAATATATTCGCAATAAAATGAATTCCAAGATCCCGATTATAGCATTAACCGCCGACGTAACGACTGTTGACCTTGCAAAGTGCAAAGCTGTTGGTATGAATGATTACATCGCAAAACCGGTAGACGAAAAATTATTATATAGTAAAATAGTTGGCATTGTAAAAAAACCATTGTACAAAAATAAGATAACGAAAGAGCACCTAAATGGTGAGAGTAATAAATTGAAATGTGTAGATCTGGGTTATCTGGTTCAAAGGACAAAATCAAATCCTGGATTGATGATGGAAATGATATCGCTATACCTCAAACAGACTCCACCGCTAATCGATATAATGAAGAAAAGCTTCAAAGAAAAAGATTGGATGTCGTTATATTCGGCTGCACACAAAATGATTCCTTCGTTTTCAATAATGGGTATAAGTTCCGATTTTGAGGATATGGCAAAGAAAATTCAGGAATACGCGGGTATGCAGAAGCAGTCTGATGAAATGTATGAGTTAGTGTTGCAACTGGAAAAGGTTTGTACCCAGGCTTGCAAGGAATTAGAAGTAGAACTTAGTCTAATAAAAAGTAAGATCTCATGATAAATGAAAGCAAGATAAAACTATTCCTGGTCGATGATGACGCGGTGTTTTTGAAATCAATGGAAATCGAATTTCTGCAGCATGCGGATTTTGTTATTGAAACATATTCTACAGGTGAGCTTTGCCTGGATAATATTTCTCATAACCCGGATATCATAATTTTAGATTATCATCTCGATGGAATTGATAAGGATGCGATGAATGGACTCGAGGTATTGGATAAAATAAAAATCTCAAACCCTGATATTCCGGTTATCATGTTATCCTCACAGGACAAGATCGATGTTGCAATAAACTGCATGCATCACCGGGCATTTGATTACGTGGTAAAAAGTGAAACCGCATTCATGCGCCTTAAAAAAATAATTACCACAATTTTGAAACATAAGAAAATGGAAAAAGAACTGACGTGGTATATGGACAGGATGTAATCCTTTTTTTCAATTGTCATTAGTTTTTTTTGATTCAATTGGAAATAGAATGCAACTATTTTTCAATAAAAAGTGACATCACCATTCATGTTGCATTGCAAATTACGGTAGTGTCTCAGTTTCATTGCTCCCTTCGACTACGCTCAGGGACCGAGGCTAGCGGGGATTTATGTCGATGAAAAAAAACTGATCTGATGTAAGCAAATTTTAAATAATTGAACATCAGATCAGTTTTTTTTCATCGACATCCACCCAGATCGAAACCGGTCCCTGAGCGTAGTCGAAGGGCACCGTGAGACACTACTCAAATTACGAATTATGTAAGTCTTTTAAAGAATTGTGTAAGGCCGATATAGTGCATGGCACGGATATTTACATCCTAATTCTAAACCAGAAAACATGAAAAAAGTAATTTTACTAAGCTTTTGTATTTTATTTACAAGTTTAGCTTTCTCACAAACAGCAGATAAGAGATGGAGTATTGGTCTCCACGGTGGTGCTTCTCAATATAGCGGAGACCTGGGTAAGGATTTTTATCATACCGATCAGGCCTTTTATGGTTTTGGCGGAGTTTCAGTTTCTAAATATGTTAGCAGTCATTTCGATTTAAATCTGCTTTTCACAAAAGGAGACATTGGACATTCAACTCCGGCTGATAGTGAATATTTCTTAACCGGGTTAACAACAGGGTTATTGAATTTTCGCTTTAATATGACTGGAGCCGATGCAGTTGTTCGTCCTTACCTGATGGTCGGTACAGGAATATTAATTTTCTCCAAGAATATTACCGACGATAAAAATAAAATGGATTGGGCAATTCCTTCGGCTGGCGCGGGTATTCATTTTAAACTCAGCGAAGATCTCATGTTTCAAATTCAGGAAACATTTCTATTTTCTGATGGTGATGATAAGGATGGTAGTGTCGGTGGATCGAATGATATGTTTTTGCAACATAGTGCAGGATTCACATTCAATTTTGGAAGTAAAAAAGATGCTGATAAAGACGGCGTAGCCGATCGTAAAGATAAATGCCCGGAAACTCCTAAAGATGTAAAAGTTGATGTCAATGGATGTCCAATCGATAAAGATGGTGATGGCATTGCAGATTACGTCGATGTTTGTCCGACTGATTCTGGTCTGAAGGAAATGAAAGGTTGCCCTGATAAAGACAAAGACGGAGTTGCAGATAAAGATGATGAATGCCCGGATGTAAAAGGTTTAGTTGAATTTAAAGGTTGTGCCGATACAGATATGGACGGCGTTCCGGATAACATTGATAAATGTCCTGATACAAAACCGGAATACAAAGTAGATATAACGGGCTGCTCAATGGATAAAGATAAAGACGGAGTGTTCAATGAAGATGATGCTTGTCCAGATTCAGCCGGAACAGTGGCTATGAAAGGTTGCCCTGATACGGACGGCGATGGCATTGCCGACAATGTTGATCATTGTCCTACTGCTGCAGGTACTATCGGTAACAGCGGTTGTCCTGAGATGAAGGTAGAAGACGTTAAGAAGATTACGCAAATAGCAAGTAAAATATTCTTCGAAACAAACAGTGATAAACTAAAGGTTGCATCACTTGTTCAATTGGATGAGCTTTCAGAAATCCTTAAGAGGTATCCTGAGGCTAATCTCACAATCGAAGGTCATACAGATGATGTTGGGAAGGATGATTACAATCTGAACTTATCTCAAAAGCGTACTGAGTCGGTTAAGACTTACCTGATGGGCAAGGGAATTTTTGAATCAAGATTAACTGCCATCGGATATGGTGAAACAAAACCGATCGATGACAATAAAACTTCAACTGGCCGTGCTAAAAATCGCAGAGTAGAATTGAAAACCCAGTATTAAATTATCAATGTTGAAATAAGTTGTGTTAAGAAAGAACTGCCGGGAGACCGGCAGTTTTTTTTCTGTAATCAATCACAAAAGAAGTTTACTAAATCCACATGAAAAATATTTACAGGCACACAGAAAGAGGATTTGAAAAAGTATCTTCCACTGCGATATCAATCCTGGGGAATTCTGTCACATTTATTTTAGCAATAGCACTTGTCTTATTCTGGTTCTGTGATAAGACGTTTTATACCCAGGATATCCATACAAGCATCGGGGAATTAATTCTGGGTATTACATTCATAAGTTTATTTTTAATTCAAAAGTCATTCAATCGTTTCTCAGCATCACTTCATATTAAATTGAATGAGCTCGTAGCTTCGCATGAGCCAGCCAGCAATGCAGTGATCAATGTTGAAGAACGAACCGAACTTGAATTAACGGAGCTTTCCAAAGAATACGCAGAACTTGCTGCGCTGGCTAAAGAGGATAAAGGAGAGAACATCTGAGTTAAAAATATTTTAAATCAAGGTTAGAATTTAACCTTGTTTTTTCAGAAGTTTATAGATAAAATTTAAATTAATATTAAAATGGAAAATATGAATTTAGGCTGGTGGGGTTTGATGGCTGTTGCTGTTTTAATAGTGGGTTTATTTTATCGACTAAGAAAGCGAAAATAAATTTCTTCAGTGAAAAGCTGACCAACGATATTTTAGTTTATAGGGCATTCATGCATTATAAATAATTATCCTTATTTACTCTGAAAAAGAATCTTGTGTTTTTTGTTCAGCCGGATTGCTTAATTTAACAACCAGGAAATTATTTATTAATTCCTTCATAGTATATACAAGGATCAAATGAAGCTATATATAAAGAATATGGTGAGTCTTAGGTGCAAGATGGTCGTAAAGGCTGAATTGGATAAAATGAAACTGAAGCATACAGTGGTTGAGTTAGGTGAAGTGGAAATTATGGGTGAACTTACTTCTGCGAGACGTGAAAAATTGAAGAGTGCCTTACTTAAATCGGGGCTTGAATTAATGGATGACCAGAAAGCAATTCTTGTTGAGAAAATAAAAAATATAATTGTGGAAATGGTTCATTATACTGATGATCTTCCTAAATTAAATTTTTCAGATTATTTAAGTAAAAAACTAAACCAGAATTACAACCAGCTCAGTAACCTGTTTTCAGAGGTAAAAGGTATAACAATCGAACACTTTATTATACTTCATAAAATCGAACGGGTAAAAGAATTAATACTTTACGATGAACTAAACCTGACAGAGATTGCATATAAGATGCATTACAGCAGTGTTGCCCATCTTTCTACTCAGTTTAAAAAAGTGACAGGATTGACACTTTCATTTTTTAAATCCCTTAAAGATAAAAAACGAATAGCTTTAGAAAACATTTAGACCATACTGGCTCAATTTGCCCTTCGACTTCGCGGTTGGTGAGCCTTGTCGAACTGCATGGACCGACTTCGATCTAGGCGATTGTCGATGAAAAAACTGACCTGATGTTCACGTATTTGAATTTTGGTTACATCAGGTCAGTTTTTTTCATCGAAATAAAATCCCACATACCTGGTCCCTGAGCACATTAAGTTAAGCGATCATCATCATTATACTTCTACGCTTGACTCTATTTTCAAATTAATATTTTATACATTTCATAGACCCTTCGGCTGCGCTCAGGGACCGGCAGTTCAATTCTTATTAGGCTTCGACTGCGCTCAGCCGAGCATTGAACAAACGAGGATCAATGCTCGGCTGAGCGCAGTCGAAGCCTTTATACACGATGCCACGGTCCCTGAGCGCAGTCGAAGGGAAAAACTTGAATGAAAATCCTTAACTTAATGACATTGCCATGAGTGAGTCGAAGGGTAAATTGAGCCAGTACCATTTAGTCTTCCTCATTGTTTTTCAATTTTCTGAATAGTTAGAAATGTAAATTATGTAAAACAAATCTGAAGTTATATAACATTCGTACTTATTAGCAGTTGCAATTTTACCAAACATTAAAATTTTACTCTAAAGAGAGAGGATATAGCAGGTGTTAGAATGAGACCGGCTTGAGAAACATTATGGAAAAGAACGATAAATCATCTTCGAAGGAATTAGAAAAGGGGAAAGTTCATATTATTGTTGAAATACTCGAATATGTTCCAAATGCTGTTGTCAGCAAAACGATCATAAAAAAGACAACTGGAAATATAACCGTATCATCCCTCGATATTGGAGAAGAATTAGCAGAAAAAACATCACCCTTCGATACGTATGTTCAAATCATCGATGGAGCTGCGGAAGTAATAATAGATAATAAAAAGTATCAGCTAAAGTTGGGTGACGGAATCGTTATACCGGCACATACTTCGCATTCTATTAATGCTAATGAACAGTTCAAAATGGTTTCTACAGTTATCAAAAGTGGATATGATCAGTAATTATCCCGCTTTGTAATTTAATTTATAATTGACTTTATCTTATTCTGATACTAATTGTGTGTGTTTTTGATCAAAAAGATCATTAAAGTTTTTATGAATCAGCAAGTGTGAATTATATAACTATTAAAATAGTATTGTAACAGTTATTGCATAAGACAAGTGCATATTTGTATAGTTAATATTTACCCTTAACCAAAAGGTATGAAAATGAAAAAAATAGTCTTTTGTGCATTATCAACTCTCTTGTTATTTGTATTGGCACCATACCAATCTAAAGCAGGAAGTGAATCAATCGTGGTTTCGTCGGCCGAGATAAAGGCTGCAAATGAAGAAAAAGCCTGTGTATTGCTCGACAGGTTAAGTGAAATAGATGTAATGGATAAGTCGGATATGAGTTTTTCTGAAAAGAGGAAATTACGAAAGGAAGTAAGATCGATAAACGGTGAACTTAAAACACTTGATGGAGGAGTTTATCTTTCTGTCGGTGCGATAATCATAATTCTTTTACTTTTGATACTTTTACTTTAATCCTCACAACATAAAATAATTTAATTCGAAGGAATAGAATTCAAATCATAAAACAATTGTCATGGGAAATTTACTTTACATTATCGCAGTCATATTAATTATTGGATGGCTGATTGGATTTGTCGGATATAGTGCCGGCGGTCTTATTCACATCCTTCTTGTTATTGCAATCATTGTAATACTATTGAGAATTATTCAGGGAAGAAAACCTCTCTAGAATTTTTTGTTTGACCCGAATTCACTTTTTCTAATTTGCTTTCGATCTATATCTGTATTTCCATATAGTGCATTTATTACCAGGGATTATTTACCTGGAAACTGAGTTGCCTTGCATAAACATAAGTAGGTAATATTAAAATCAAACTAATAGTTAAAATTAATATTATGCAAACGAAAATATTAGGAATAATACTCGCAGTTGTTGGGATAGCTATGATGATCTATACAAGTGTTGATTTGATAACTTCAAAGGATGTCATCGGTTTTGGACCAATGCAGGTGGATGGAACTATTAGTCATCCATTTCATTGGCCACCCATTGTTGGTGTTATTGTTCTTGTTGGTGGAGTTGCATTCTTGTTAACCGGTAAAAGGAAAACCGTATAACATGTGAATGATGCAACTTATTTAACGAGTTGTGTAATTTAATCGGGTTACCAATTGCGACTTTTGATTTAAATATTAATCATAAAAAAAATGAAAACTTTAAACAACAGAACGATCATGCGAATTTCATTAGTTGCTATAATGTTTATTTTCGCTATAAAAGTTGAAGCACAAAAATTAGTTGAGTTTGGTGTACGATATATGCCAACATTATCGAATGTTCAAATGAAGTCATCTTCCGGTGGAACAGTGGAAGGGAAGGCAACATTAGGTTATGGCGTGGGAGTAATGTTTGGGGTTAATTTTACAAAACATTTTAGCCTTCAAAGTGAAATAATTTACAGCTCAGTTTCTCAAAAATATAGTGAGCAGGATGTTGAACGAACTATAAATCTGAAGTACATAAATATTCCATTATTAGTTTCCCTTAACACTAATAAATATGGTCCTGTGAATCTGAATATTGTTGCCGGACCGCAACTTGGTTTAAACGTTGGTAGTAGTGTGAATACAAGCAACAATGATGGAACTATTACCTCCCAGGCAGTTTTATCTGTTAAGAGTAGCGATATCGGATTTGCTTATGGCCTTGGCATTGATTTCGGACTTAATACAACACAGACTGTTCGTTTAGGATTAGGATTCAGAGCCGTTCGGGGATTAATTGATATTAGTGACAATGAAGTGCAAACAAAGGATGGCGATTACTACATAGTTGACAATGCGAAAGTAAAAACCAATGCAGGCTATATTGGCTTATCAATCTTATTCTAATAGTGTTAATATTTCTACTTTGAGTCTTAGTGTCTTTGTAGCAAAAACAAACAAAGGATGAACAGAAAGCAAAGAAATCAGCTTTAAAAATGTGAATAATGCAAGACTCTATTAAAATTGTACAACTCATTGCTGAAATAATTCGGTCACCTTTGCAGAGTGAAAATATTTTCACGCCAACACCGGATAATTTCGGAATAAAAATTTTAAAAAAATGAATACAAATCAGGTAAAAGGAAACTGGAATGAGCAAAAAGGAAAACTCAAACAGCAATTTGCAATCTTAACCGATAACGACTTAATGTTTGAAGAGGGAAAGAAGGATGAAATGATTGGGAAAATTCAGATAAAGCTCGGCAAGACAAAAGAGGAGCTTCAGAAAATTATGGAAGCACTTTAATCGTCCATTAACAAAATAGGAAATCGTTTAACAGGTGAAACTGTTAAACGATTTTTATTTTTAATTATCTCAGCACAATTTTTCGAGTAACTAATTTGGTATTGTTAGTTGCCACAATGTAGTAGACGCCACCAATAATATCATCCTGCCTGTATAATTTGACGATATTATTTCCATTCGAATTAAGCCGGAAGTCGTTGGTGTAAACCATTCTTCCATACAAATCATAGATGAATACAATGACTTCTTCATTTTTATTTCCGGTAAAATTCAGGTTGATATTTTCATTCGAAGTCGGGTTGGGGAAGATATAGAAATCGAATAAATCCATTTTTGAATTGTTGACTGAAATAATATCAGTCAGCTTGAATTTACCGTCGAAGTCGGTTTGTTTCAGTCTGTAGTATGAACGTCCCTCGAATGGATTTTCATCGACAGCAGAATAATGTTTTATTGTAGTGCTGTTTCCAGCTCCTTCAACATCCGTTACTGTTTCGAAATTAAATCCGTCACTCGATCTTTCGATAGTGAAATATGCATTATTGATTTCTGCTGCAGTCGCCCAGTTAAGATCGACCTTATCATTATTGAATTTTGCATTGAATGCAATCAATTCTATTGGCAATGGATTAACTCCGCCTTTCCTGTTACCCAATGTGAATTTGCTGAAAGAAGAAAATACTCCTGATAAAATACTTCCCTGCCTGTCTGCAGTTGCGGTTCCATTTACATCGTACCAAACAGTATCCGTTCCGATTGTTTTTACTACTGTGAGGTTATTGAAATCGGTTACACCATCATCGTTAGGCAGGGTGTCGTAATAGAGTCTCGTAGTAGCATCTGTAAAATTAGCGGCTCCTGTTCGGTCGATTTGCCAGTAATGAACATCTGATATTCTGTCGATCGTTGCAGGGATTCCGTAACCAAATATGTTGGGAGAAAAATTAAATATTTCTGAAGTATACGTTGCAGCAGCCGCACTCGAATGAGTGACAGTTAGTATTGCAGGCCTCCACGTAGTAGATTTACCAATCGGGAAATTTATTGTTGTCGCTCCGTTTGCTGCTACATCATAAGCCATTGGACCGTTCACATAGCAATTCACATTACCAATACTTGTCGAAGCAGTAGATGAAAGTATTAGGAGATTGGTCGCAGTAGTGTTGACCAGTCCGTATGTCATCGTAAGCGTGCCGTTGATTGTTGTTGGCTGGTTGAGATTAATTCCTGTTGCGTTGTTGTTGTTGATCGTAACGTTATTAAATGTTGTCAGCGATGTTCCTCCAATAGTCTGTGTTGCGCTGCCGGTGAAACCAACTATATTGGAAGATGTGAACGATCCATTGTTCGTCCAATCGCCCGACACATTCATGTTCGTTGAGGTTGCATATAAATTTCCTGCAGGAGTGATTATGATATTGTTGAAAGTTGTAACCGATGATCCGAAAACAGAATCTATGCTGTTGAACGAAACAATACCGCTGCTGCAGCTGAAAGTTCCGTTATTCGTCCAGTTACCGTAAATATCCAGGTTACTATTTCCGCTGATCGTTAATGTCGAACCTGAATTGAGATTTATACTCCTGCAAACCGCTCCGGATGCACTGATCAATGGCATGAAAGGCGCACCGTTGGGAATGTTAACGTCGATAACAGCCGTTGGCACTGTTGCGCAGATCCAGTTGTTCGGATCGAGCCAGTCGTCACTCACTCCGCCAAGCCAGTTTCCAAATCCGTAAATTGTTACCGAGCTGTTTGCTGTTACAATACTACAGGGGAATGTTGAAATAGTATTCGTAACTGTGTACGTTCCCGGCGAACTCAATGTGAGATCAATTTCTCCGGTCGCTGTGCTGACGAATACTAATCCCGCAGTTGAAGAGAATGTTCCTGCTGCACCACCACCACTATAAGTAGGAGTTGGATTTACTCCGCCCTGGCAATACGGACTTCCCGCATAACTGAATGTTGCCACAGGCATCGGAACAACAGTGACTGCAACTGTTCTTGCCGTACCCGGTCCGCAGCCATTGACTGCAGAGACACTCATGTTTCCACTCGTCGCTGTGCTGCTGAAATTAACGCTGACCGAATTTCCTGTTCCGGTAATAACTGCACCACTTCCCGAATAAGACCATGAATATGACGTTGCACCCGCAACTGCTGGAACCGTATAAACTTTACCAATTGCTCCCTGGCAAACCGGTGTTGGTGCAGCTGTAAATACCGAAGGCTGTGCAGGGGCATACGGGAATGAAACAGTAATTGTACTGTTCGATGTACAACTTGAATTAGTGATCGTCCATTTCAAAGTATACGTATGTCCCGGTGGACCACCGAATAATGCATTGTAATTTGTTGCATCCGGTGTATTAAACCATCCGGAAGTTCCGCTTACGATCGTCCACAATCCTGTACCAATCGCAGGTAAATTTCCCGGAAGATTAAGACTTGTTGCTCCGCAAATTGATTGATTCGGTCCCGCTGCAGATGTTGTAGGTGAGGCATAATCTGTGATGATTGTCGCATCAACTGCACCGGATATTGAACTGTTATTGTATGTAAATCCTGTTAACTGGTAAGTTCCCGGAGTTGGAGTTGGTAAAGAAAACGGCAATGCAGAAACAACAATTGGAGTCTGATCAACACCATTTAATTTATAGCTCAGAGTATAATTAAGTGTAATAGGAACCGGAGTTGTGAATGTAACAGGAATTCCGGCTGTTCCACAAACCGAACCTATAGGAGAGAGTGTTGCTGTCGGACGTTTGTTCGTTAAACTACCTAATGAATAATTTATTGTAGTCGTCGTTAGATTCACACTCGAAGTTGTAATCGCATCGCCTGCATTATTCACTCCCGAAGTTGTGGAAGTGAGCCCAACCCATGAAGATGTTCCGGCATTGTATTCACTAACCTGCAGATCTGTGATCCCATTTGTAGTCATCGTTCCGTTCAGATCACTTTGCGAGTCCCATGCAATATCAATTTTTGCTGTCTTCGCCGCAGTTGTTGAAACTCCCCAATATTCCAGCGAATTCATAATCACAAGCGGTGCAGTTACTGAGCCTGAAGTGGAGTTCGGTGTGAAAAATTCTGCGGTGAACAATGTTGTTCCTGCCGATGTTGAAGTGATCGTAAATGCATGACCTTTCACAGCACCTTTACCTAATGGATAATTGAAACTGTTTCCATTGATGATTTGTTTTTTCAACGGACCATTAATATAGGATGAAGTACTTCCACCCGTCGGTACAACTGCAGTAGAAGCGGTATTAAGAATGCTTAGTGTATTTGTTGCTGAGGTAGTGATGTTACCGTATGTCAGCAATAAATTTCCGCTTACTTCTATTGTACCATTCGCACCGATATTCAATCCCGTACTGTCGATCACTTCAAAGTTATTGAATGCACTTGCTCCGGTAAAGTCACCTGTCGGACCACCTACCGTTTGTGTTGTCGCACTCCAGAATGTAACCGTCGCTCCTGAACCTGTACCAGCTGTGAATGCTCCTGTATTGTAACGTTCCATTGTTCCCTGGATCGTGAGTTTCTTGTTACTGACACTATTGTTCAATGTTGGTCCATCGATAACAAGCCGGCTACAAATTGTCAGATCGCTATTCGGAAGTACTCTCGTACCTGTTCCGCTGAAAAATAAATTTGGCAGAGTAGTAAATCCATTCAACACAATTGTGTATGTACCTGTACCGCCATATTCAATAGTTCCATGTGCACCACAATCAAGGAATGCTGTAAAATCACCGGCAGGTAAATTTCCGCTCTGCAGATAAACAGTTCCTGCTCCGAGTGTACTATCTCCTTCGACAGTTCCGAAATTGTGTCCGTAAGTTGGGGTAAGAATGCAAAGTTTCCCGGAAGGATTTATAGTCGTTGTATATGCAAAACAATGATTGGTGGTTGTATAAACCGAATCCTGAACAATTACATTATAACCGTTTGGTCCGCCGATAGGACACGGAGGGGAAGCGCCAACAGGAGTCCAGATTGTATTATCAGACCAGGCACCATCACTGTTCGATATATAAGTAGGAACCTGGTTTGGAATTGCAGGGTCTTCTCCTGCAGTGAAGTCGCCGTTCAGGTTTGTTGTTCCAGCAGGGAAATTGTATGATATCTGGTGAGTGGTCTCATTCACGTTATCAGTTGCCGGACCAACAGACGCCTTACTCCAGTAAGTACCCGGAAGCTGAAGCCATGCTGCAATGTAAATTGATTCAGTACCCAATACATCAGCTGAAAGATAATTCAGTATTAAACTTCCATCGAAGCCGGTAATACCCGAACTCGCAATGCTCCAGTAGTATTGTAAAACTTTTGTAGGATCGATGACTGTCGGCTGATACGAATTAATCGGAGAAACATTTATGTTTCCAATTGATCCGCTCGCATTGATTGAGTATACCGCTGGTGTATATTTTCCTAATACACCAACTGGATATGTAAATGTTGTTGGAGATGAAATAACAGGAAAGAATTTAGTTAAACCCTCGCTTGTTGCAACTCCGTCGGTCATGATCATTTTGCTCGAGCTGAAGGAAGAGCCGCCGATGCTTGATCCGGTATTTAAGATTAAGTTGTACGATTGAATCTTGAAAATACCATTCGTTAAAACTAAATCATGGTTGAGTGTGATATCATTTTGAAGAAGTACGCCCGAGGTATTATTTATTTCAAGACGTTGATACGAACCTGTTCCGGAAATTTGCTGTTGCGATGTGCCGTTCATGCAAACCCCTCCGGTGATGTTGTCGTCAGAATATGCTCCGCTGTTAGTAAAATTACCCGATGAAACGACCGTAACTTTATTTGCACCAAGAACCATTGTACCACTACCGATAATAAAATTCCTGTTAACTGTAAAGCTGTTATTCACCGTTAACGATAACGATGGAGAAACCGTCAGGTCATAGAAATTTGTTACTGATGTTCCGGAAATATTTTGTGTTGCACCGGAGAAGGTGGTAAGGTTAGTTCCGTAAATGTAACTTCCCGGTATTCCATTATTGACAAGGTCCTGGTTGATCGTTACATTTTTATTATTACTGTTGAAGAAACTCTTGTTATTAGTGAATGTCAAAGTTCCATTTAATATCAACGGACTTGTCATCAGCGTTACAGTTGCATTCGTTGCACCGGCTCCTCCTGATGTAACTGTTAAATTATAGAGTGCTGTATTCGCATCCATCGTATAATTCTGAATCGAGTTCGGAGCTGCGTTTGTAAAAATTATTGTACCGCCGGTAACTGTCGAACTTGCCGGTCGGATGTATAAATCACCAAATGTTGATCCGCTGCCTCGTGCAATGGTTATCGTTCCCGATGACATGTTGAATGCACTTCCTGTATTTACCACTTCGAGTTTCGCTCTCGTCTGAGCAAGTGCCAATCCGCCGGCAGAAGAGTTACCATTAATTGCAACTGCTCCTCCGGTCTGTGTGTAACTTAAACTTCCATTCGTATTACCGATTGGCCTCCTGATTTGTCCGTTGACATATAAGTTACCTCCATCAACCTGTATAGCGGCCGAATTTCCTGAGTATTCAATATCATTGTTAAATGCACTCGCAGCAGTAGGACCCACATACACTTTTCCATTGACTACTGTTAGCTTACCGCTCAGGTAAAGGTCGCTTGCGTCAGCTCCGCTGTTTGAAATGAGCACATTGACGTTGTTGCTGTTTGTATAGTTGACATACAGTCCTGCTGTAGAAGGTATCGTTATATTAGTCGTTGTGGAGATCGTAAAATTCGTTGTAGGATTTGTACGCTGATACATAAATGTTCCATTCTGTAGCGTCAGCCAGTTGTCTGCCGGTGTACTTAGTGTTCCTCCGATATTACAATTAAGAGTCGTTGCCTGAGACGATCCTTTGTTCACAGTAACAGTTCCGAATGTTGTAGAAGGAGTACCAACAGTATTTGTGATACTTGCAGAAGTGTTTCCGTTAAACGTTGTTGGAACATTTACAAGATTTACACGTGCAGTTGTCGATACACCATTGGTAAGTCCGTTGGCGTCGTTCGTAAGATTTCCTCCTATCGTCAATGTCTGGTTTGTCGCGCCTCCCCAATTATCCAACGCGCACGTTGCACATACTGAGACGTTACCATTTACAAATACATTTTGTGCAATCGCGCCATTTCCATACCAGCCGAACGAACCTCCCTGGATATCGAGGTTTCCGTTGATCGTAATTGTTTTGGCAACCGTGGCAGTAGGAGCGAGCGGATAAGCACCTGTCCAGCATGGAAGAAGCCATGAATCTGCATTCGCACCTGTCTCTGTGCAATTACCGTAAATCAATACGCTGTTATTCGGGAAGAGAATATTCGAACCGCCTAGAGGAGAGAACAAAAGGTTTCCGTAGGTCGTAACTCCATTTGCCATCCAGTAAGTTGTTCCTGCAGCTGGATTAGTGGTATATAATTCTGTCGTTCCAAGATTTGTATTGAATAGAGTAAAGTCACCGGCAGGAATGGTAAACGTACTGTTCGAAGCCTGGGCAGTTGTTATCCTGATTTTTCCGTTACCAACACCACTGTTCATCACGATACCAAGATTACTCGATGGATTATATCGCATATCCAGAACAGATCCTGCATCGACATACAATGTTGCACAACTGCGAGGATCTGTATTTGCATTCGTAAGATAATTCGCCGGTGTTCCTAAACTGATCGTGTGACCTGCGCCTATATGAACAACATCTGCCGCAACCGGTGTTCCGATATTTATCCATGTTGCACGCGTTGCATCACTTGTCCAGCTTGTTGCATTTCCCCACGGTCCTGTTGCATAACTGTAAAAAACTTTTGGTGTTCCGAATGGATTCGTGGGATTATCATCACCTGCAGTGTAATCACCATCGATGAATGCAACATTTTCCAGAAATGTTCCAGTGTTTGGCTCGCCGATTATTTTACCGACGATGTCAACGTCGCTGGTTGTTCCTCTGGTCCATGATGTAGTGTTTACATCATACCTTGCGGCAACATATCCGTTCTCTGTAATTCCTGCTCCTGTAATCACATCATTCACTGAATATGTATAACCTTGTGTTATGGTTGCTGAACCTAACGTAAATCCTGATGATCTGACTCTCCAGAAATAAGCGAGACTTCTTCCGGCAGTTGTTTCATTTGGATGAGCATATCCAACGGGCACTACAGTTATGGAACCATAAGCAGTCGGCGCAGCACTAAGTCCTATCGAAGCAGGTGTATAATTCGGAACACCCGCGTGAGTTGTCGATGCAGCTCCGAGAGGGAAAATAAAAGTAGAAGTTGAATTATAAACTTTTGTTATACCGCCATCTCCTGCATTTCCTGCACAATAAGCATAACGGTTTGCACCGGCATTTACGAACGATGCAGATGCATTCATCAATAAATTATAAATGCCGATGTTGAATAATTTATTTTGAGAGAAGGTAAGTGTACCATTAACGGTAGTATTACTCAACAGGGAAACCGGTGCAGAAGCTGCGTTCGTATTGTTGAGTTCAAGATTTTGGAAGATACCGCTACCATCAATCGTTTGTGTAGATGCTGATCCGTTCAAAGAAATTTTTCCTGTACCTGAATGTAATCCTGAGTTGTAAACGGTTCCTGCAACAAGAATGGAATCGCCATTATCATTAAGAGTTCCGAGTGTCAGATTGAAATTTCCTGCAACAGTGATCCCTTTTTGCGTACCGGCCAGGTTAACTGCAACACCAGCGGTCTTGGTAAATGTCAGGTTGTTAAGGCTGAGAGGGCTCGCAATATTGATGGTGAAGGCCTGTGTACCCGATCCGTTTAATGTCGTTGTGTTTGCACCGGTAGTGTAGGTGGTTCCGCTTTCGATCGAGAAATTTCCTCCGACAGTAAGATTCTGTGCGTTCGCATTAAAGTCGCCCGACAGGATACTCATGTTCGACAATACTGTTAATGGGAAACCACTATTCAACTGAACGGTTGAAGAACCACTTTGCCTGTTAACGATTACATTTCCCAGCGATGCAGTTGAAGAAATCAGGAAAGAAGTTTCATCAGCAAGCGCTGTTCCTGTAGTTGGAAGGAATGTAATTGTTCCGCCGGTTACATTGGTATTAGCGGTGGAAGAATTTACGTCGAACGCATTCGGTGCTGTTGCCGGCGGACCTGCATCGCAAACGTCGTGGATCCAGATATCACCACCGGTCATCGTAAATAAATTTGCGGCATTATTAATATTGAAACTTCCGTAGCCGGTAGATGTTCCATTTATTGCTCTCGAAGTATTTAATGTTGCAGCAGCAGTGTCAGAAAGATTTGCTGTTGATGCATAAGATGTCGGAGTCCTTTGAAAACGTCCTCTTAAAGTAAAAAGTCCGCCCGACATTTGAAAGGATGCTGTAGAACTTGTTGCGTTTAAGAATTGCTTAGCGTCAGTAAATCCACCGGTGAGTACCACTTGACCCGAACCTCCATTAGTAATAATTCCTCCTGATTCCCGGGTAGATAAATAACCGCTGGCTACCGTTAATTTTCCATATATATAAAGAGAAGAATATCCTCCTTTAATCACACCATTCACAAGTCCACTTCCTCCGGAAACTCCGTAGGCAACATTTGTTTCCTGGTAATCATCAGAAGTTGTTAGTACGATTACATCCGGGCCGTTAAGAGTCAATGCCCCGTTGGCAGGAATATAGTAATCCGATGTTCCCGGAAGAGCGGCAGTAATATTTCCTTCGGAGAGTGATGGAATTATACACGAGCCCTGTAATATAACAGTACCGTTTCTTATCCAGAATGCTTTCTTGATGTTGGGATTTGTAGCACTTGCACCCATCAGGATATCAGCTGCAGCAGTGTTCGCTCCGAATAATTTGAAATTTGAATAGGAGGAAGGATTAATTGTAAGTGTATACGTCTGATCAGTTCCTTTATCGACAACGATGTTATAAAAGTTGGTCGTGTTGTTACAAGTCAGTAAATTATTTGTTGTGCCTCTGAAATATACGGTTGCAAAACCAGTTGTCGAACCGGCAATCGTCGGAGGAAATGCATTGTAGATGGGATAAGAAATATTCGAGAAGTTTACTGTTCCATTGTTAACGAAATCACCATACACAACAACACGATGTGATTGAGCATCATAATAATTTATGAATGGTCCCGCAACAGCAGTTGGTACGGCTGTTGGATTAGTGGTCGTATTCGTTACTCCGTTTCCGACAGAAACAATTGCACCGCTGTTGACTGTAAAATTTCCACTGATGGTTAATTGTCGCCTTGTTGCAGTATTATCATTAATTCTAAACGTACCACTCGATACTAACAGGTTTCCATTCAATGTTAAATTACTTAATTGTGTCGCTGTCTGCCCCGAGCAGTTTATTGTTAAATTATTATAAGTTGTCTGAGCAACCGGCAGTGTGAACGATGATGAATTATAATATTCAACTGTTCCTCCTCCTGAATTGACAAATGTATTTGTAACGACCGTTGGAAAATTGACAGACGATAATCGAATGGTTCCCGAACCCGTTAATGTCGATAGTCCGTTAGTAAAACTATATCCACCCATGTCGATAAATCCACTGCTGTTTATTGTGACATTAAGAGAGAGCGTTGTAATGTTACTTGGAAGCGAAACCGTTCTTCCTGCTAAGATGACAACGTTGTCATTGAATCCGGGAATTGTATTTCCGACCTGCAATGTTCCGCTGGGATCAGATGTCCACGTCGATGGAGTATTCCAATCGCCAGTCTGGTATGAATAATATGTGGATGAACCTCCCATCGTCCAGTATCCTCCGGTTGTTGATGAAACGTTTCCGGTAATTGTAAATGTATTTACACCGTATGAACAAACGCCGGAAGCGGGTGGTGTCTGAGTTGCAGTGTAAGGCGCAGGATCGTAAGTGATGACCTGGTTTGCTCCGTTGAGCTCTGCCGGATCGTATTGGAAAGTTGCAGTAATTGTTTTAGGTGATGTGCTTGTTACGAAATCCCAATAAACATTCATGTATTCGGGATTGAGACTTGCAGGCACTGCACGGATACTGTAAGTTCCTCCGGCAGTAATCGATGTTAATGTCATCGGTGAATAATATGTACCATTACCGATTGGGTTCAGTGCCTGGGCACTCGCTACATTCTTTATTAAGTATCCGGTTCCATCAGTTGTTATCATATTTGAAGATGAAAATGGAGAGCCGGCAATTGCCGCTGCTGCATTATTACTAAGCGTAAGGTTATAGTTTCCTATTTCCAGAATACCTGAAGTGAGTGTAAGAATACCTGCAGCAGCAAGAGTCAATGATCCGCCCAGGTTTACAGTATTGTTTGTACCGGTTTTGTTTATCGTAAGGCTTAACAGATTTCCACCAACGATCGGAGGTAAATTCATTACAGGTGTATTGCTTCCACCAATCACAATACTTGATGTTGCACTTCCTGTTAACGTTCCGGTTCCGACAGTCAGTATTCCATTTAATGTTAACGTTCTTCCATTAAGATTAAAATTATCATTTGCATTACTTCCTATGACGAGACTGTTCGTTATGATACAATCTGTATTAAGTAATCTAACCAACCTGTTTGTTCCGGAAGAACTTCCGTTATTCATTACTAAATTTCCAAGTGCATAACGGCTACCGGCATCGATTGTAAATCCGACTGCCGCAACTCCATTCTTATTACTTACTCCGTCACCCAAATTAATTGTGCTCCCGGAAAAATTATAAGCATATCCTACAGTTGGTGTGATGAATAGGGCAGTACCTCCTGCGCCAGTAACCGGAGGGTCGACAATCGTCAATGTTCCGCCGGTAAATGTTACGGCATTGACTGCACTCGTCGAACCGAAACTTAATATCGTAGTCGCAGCTGCAATATTATCGAAGCCCTGCGGATAAATTTTTAAGTTTCCCGAAGTCATGTTGAATTGCGACGTGCTTGTGAAAGCTATTCCACCATACATATTTAATGTACCACCATCGATCCATAAATTACTCGTAGCAGAATTAACAAGCATGACGTCATTACCACTACCATATGAAAATGTTCCCGCTGTTACATGTAACATTCCTAATACTGCGGGTACACCAGGGTTTGCACTTGTATTTGTCTGAACACAGGAAACGTTTGCACCTGAGTTATTCAGCCATAATCCTCCTGCCGCAGCGCAAATAGTACTTGCGCCAAAATAAGGAGTAAGGGTAGAAGCACTCGATAACTTGAAAGTTCCGCTTGTCAGAGTTAAGTATGTTCCCGCTACTGTGGGTGATGACATTGTTATCACAGCCTGTACATCGAGAACATTTCCTACGGCCACTTTTGTAAGTGTAACCTGGTTGAAGTTAATTGTTCCTGTTCCTCCCGGAGTAGTCACCGTATTATTTGACGCACCGGAGAAAGTTACATTGCAAACGTTTCCCGGGAAAGTCTGAACCATATTAAATGTTCCATCGACCTGGAGATTTCCGGAGATCGATAATAAATTCACTGCAGCAAAGGCACCATTGTTTAATGTACTTCCCGCATCCACCTGAACATTTCCTGTTATATTCAATGTCTTTAACTGTGCGGCAGTATTGCCAATCGTAAATGTTGTGTTATTCGTAACCAATAAATTTCCTGTCAGGGTTAAAGTATTTGCATTTCCTCCCCATGTGGTTGTCCCGGTACCTGAATTTGTTAAGTTACCACTCACCGCTAATGCATTGGCATTTGAAACAGTGATACCGGTTCCGGAAATTGTCATGTCATTATTAACCGTTGTTCCTCCTGCAAAAGTTTTTACTCCGCTTCCCGATAGAACAAGATTCCGGTAATTCGCCGTGAAGAAAACAGATTGAGCCGCGCCGTTATATTCAACAATACTTCCCGATCCTGCAGTCGTCGTAAAAGTTACCGGCGTTGCATTTGCCGCACCACCGAGTTTTAACTGGTGAGCTAAGCCCGCACCAGTCATCGTAATCGTCTGTGGCGTTACAAGATTTCCTACAACCGTTACTGTCCGTGCACTGGTTGTTCCGAAATCAAACGTTGAAGTGTTCGTCATCGTGAAAGTACCGTTCACATTCATTGCACTGATTCCACTTAAGGTGACAACAGTACCGTTTGTTGCAATGCTGAAGTTATTAAATGTTGGATTGTTTGTACCTGTTATACTTTGAGCACCTCCGCTTAGAAAATTAAATGCACCTGATGAACAGGTAAAAGTATTATTGGAAGTGAGGTTACCGTAAATGTTAATTGTCGAAGCTGAAGTGTTTGTAACTGCTCCGCCGATTGTTATGTGACGGAAAGCAGTATATGTTCCGTTTCCGCTCCATCCGTTTCCGTTAATTGTCAAATCTGAATATCGTGTTGCTGATTGCCTGAAGTTCATCGTTCCCGCATTCGATAAATTCCCTCCAACGATAACAGAACCTGCCTGTGATCCGAGGTTCTGTACATTGAATTGTGCAAACGCAAGCAGCGATAAATTACCGGTGATCGTAAGTGTACGGTTAGTCGCTGTTTCGAATTGTAAAATTCCGGATGCTCCGCCGCCGACTGTAAGACTTGCAATCGCCGTTGCATTCGAAATGTCGAGTGTTACTGTGTGTCCGTTCTGGACAGTTACATTTCCGCTTGCAACTCCGACTCCCGGAACCTGGCCAGGAGAATTTTCTCCCACACCTGTATTCTGCCACACACCCGTGCTGCTGTACCGTTGCCATGTTCCTGAAGCAGACCAATTACCAGTAGCGAGTGAACGAAAATCACCTGTTGTCTGTGCATAATCATTCTTACATGAGAACACAAAAAGAAATAAAATAACTAAAAGCTTTTTTAAGTAGCTATTTATGCACATAAATTGAAGTAAAGATGAATTCAGATATATCTATATTCTTAACTTCAATATTACGACATCAACTGTGTGTCGTTTCAAAACAGTAAGTATTGGTATTATTATTATTTCCGAATTAAAATCAAAAAATATCTTACAAAAAAAATGTAAGCAGTCAATCTGCATATTAAGTGGCATACTTTTAATATAGCCGAATTATACATGAAATGTGTGCGAAGATTTTCAGGAATCTGAGTTATTCAATTTAAACCTGTCGATAATTTCTCCTGATATATTCGAAATAATAAAAAATTGAATCGATGAATAATATCTTGTGTTCGAAATTGGATTTAAAATGAATCCATTTTTTTTGAATCACTGAACTTCTTAAATTAATTTTTACACAATTCCTGATTTTTCTTACATACAACATTTCTAATTTCACCTTCAGATTTATTTAATAATATAGTTTTTCAGAAGGAAAAGGCCGTTTAACATCCCTTTCGCCTAAATAATTTTACAATTACCAGAACCAGGTCATATTTTTATGAATTCGAAAATTAAGGTGCGGAAAAATTTGAATCAGAAAACCTGAAATAGTTTCAAAGTTTAAGATTCAATATCAAATCCACCCAATGATTTCACGGTAAAATTTATATGACAGTCCTATTAATTAGTATAGTCTTGATGCGAAACAGAATGATGCGAAATTACTTCGCCTCATTTATTATTTTGCTGATGTTAACTTGCTTTGCTCCCGCAGCAAATTCTGCCGTTCCGGTTGCGTTACTTTCTTTTACTGCAGAAACTAATGAAGATAAGATAGAAGTAAAATGGACTACAATTGCTGAACCGGATCAGGATTATTTCACATTAGAAAGGTCTTCCGATGGAAAAGATTTTTTTGCAGTTTCAAGAATCACTTGTAGAACCGATTCTTTAGAAGTACACGATTATTTATTTGAAGATAGAAATCCGTTGAATAATATTTCCTACTACAGATTAAAACAGACTGATGGTAGCGGTGAATATTCTTATTCAGATATAATCGTCATAAAATATAAGAGTGAGCGACTACTTAAGTTAATTTCATGCTCTGTCAACAATGAAAAGAAAATGGATTTGTTTTATTATGAAAAAAATAAATCGACGACCACTTTAAATATTTTTGATGTTTCCGGTAAGTCAGTTTATCAAACTGATATTTATTCGATCAATGGAATTAATCATATCGTTTTAGATGTGCCGCTTGCTGCGACCGAAAATTATTACCTTACTCTTTCGAGGGACAATATTGTTGAATCCGGACGGATCAATTCCAGGGAATAATAATTTGTGATGATTTAACCGCAAAGAGCGCAAAGGATTACGCAAAGAGCGTAAAGTTTCTTAAACTAAAAATTAAATTTGCTTAGCGATCTTCGTGTAATCCTCCGTGATCTTTGCGGTTAAAGAGCGCGTGGAGAATCTACTCAATCGAATAGTCAACACTTATCACAACCTTAATCTTCTTGAAAAGATCGGAATTACCCTGAGAATAATATTGTCCGTCGACCTGACCAGATGCAAATTCATCTCTGTCCTGTATCGAAAATAATCCCTGGCTTGCTTTCCTGATTGTGCCCAGACTGGTATGACTCTCTCGCGTAAATTGTTCTGCAGCACTTTGAGCATTTTTAATCGCATCCGTGATCATACCGGGTTTAATTTCATTAAGTTTTGTGAAGATGAATTTTATTCCGGAACCGGTCCAGTCGTTTTTTGTGGAGAGTGCCACGCCGGCATTTAATAATTCGCTTGTCATCCTGCTCACTTTCTGAACAACATCAACGTTGTTTGAACGAACTTCAATCGTTTCTTCAATCGTATATCGAAAATTGTTTACGTTCGATGCAGGTTCATATTCATTGGCCTGCCTGTCGTTCACCGCGAGATCACGCTGGATGATTTCATTCTGATTGATGCCATTCTTTGTGAGGAAGGTAGTGACCTTAATTTTAGAAGCATTGATCGATTTACTTCCTTCCTGTAAATCATTGCTTGCTACACGCAACTTGATCGACCAGATTACAAGGTCGGCTTTAACCTCTCGTTCTGAAAATCCTTTCACACTTATATACCTGTCTTCTTTCTTAAACCGCTGAAGTGAACGGCCTAACAGGTAGCCGCAGATTATTAGTCCGGCAACAATTGATAAGCTAACTAAAAAAATATTCTTTCTTTCCATATAAAATCAGTTTAACATCGATTGTGCAATATAAAAATAATTACTTTCACTAGTAAAACGGATTAATCAGTTTACAATTTTACGCTCTGGAAAAGAAAGAATGAAACGCACCACGGAGGCACGGAGAGCATAGAGAATCACAGAGAAGTCTTTTTTTATCCTCTGTGATTCTCTATGCTCTCCGTGCCTCCGTGGTTTAGTTTTTTTATATTAAATTGCCTTTAGATTTTAACTAAGTTGTTTTGAGACGAAATTATTTCCTTGTATTATTTGTAATCCTCTTTGGTGTTTTTGCCATGTCATGGAGTTCTGAGAAAAAGGAAGATGAAGTTGTGTCTGCTTTTCGGGCACATGTTCAAAAATACTCTGAAGAATTTATCAGCAACCTCAATGTGATGAATAAGAATATTCAAAACACAGAAGAGTGGGACACCCTACATATAAATTTACTAAGAAAGAATTTTTTGAATTGCAGGAATTCATTCAAGCGCATCGAAATGTTTTCGAGTTATTTATTTCCTTCAAGCGAATTGAATTTTAATGGCCCGATCGTTTCAGAAATAGAAGACGAAAGCGAAAAAAATCCACAGATAGAATACCCCCATGGATTCCAGGTTATAGAAGCCTGCTTGTGGTCTGACAACCCCCGTGACTGCCAGAACGAACTTAAAAGAGAATTTGAATTGATGTCAAGAAATGTTGCAACACTAAGCATTTCATTCAGGACAATCAATATGGATGAATCACGATTCATTGAGGCCATTCAATACCACGTGATCCGTGTTTTTTTCCATGGCCTCGTTGGATTTGATACACCGGAGTGCGGGAATGGACTGGAAGAGGCGCGTATCTCAATTCGTGCAATCAGGGAAGTATTCAATTCCGCCTATCTAAGTAAAAAGGAAAGTCCATTTATAAAAGATCATTTGAAACAACTCGATAAGAACCTGCTATTTCTTAATAAGACTGTTTCGCTCGATTCAATGGACTACCTGACATGTCTCAGAGATTATTATATTCCATTGAGTAAATCACTCGCTGCAATTCGGAGTAAATTTATTGTTGGAAATTATTTTCCTCCATCAGCATTGAATTTTACGCAACCTTCCGTATTTACAAAATCGGCCTTCAACGCTTTTTTTTATAATCCTCGGGGAACTAATATGAAATTTTCAAATGAGGTTGCAGATTTGGGAAGAACATTATTTTTCGATCCGCTCTTTTCAGAGAATAATAAACGCGCATGTGCTTCCTGTCACAAACCTGAATTTGCCTTTACCGATAATGTGAGATTAGGTGCCAGCTTTCACGGCGACGAAAAGTTAGCAAGGAATACCCCAACAGTTTTGAATGCAGCAATTCAGCGAAATTATTTTTACGATATGAGAGCCGATAATCTCGAGATGCAGATCGGTCATGTTATTTCCAACGAGAAAGAGATGAGTGGAAATTTTGATACCCTCGTTTGGAAACTCAATTCATCTCCCGAATATGTTGATTTATTCAGGAAGGTATTCAATGGTACGAAAGACACACTGATCAGTATGAATTCGATCGTTAATGCTATTGCCGAGTATGAACGAAGACTTGTATCCTTTAATTCCAAGTTCGATAGAAACGTCAGGGGCGAAGAGCAAACATTTACTAAAGAAGAAAAGAACGGTTTCAATGTTTTCATGAATAAAGGTCGTTGTGCGACGTGTCATTATTTGCCATTGTTCAATAATCTCGTTCCGCCGGAGTATACCAGAAGCGAATTTGAAATTATCGGTACCACAGCAACATTCGATACGATTAACCCGAAACTCGATTTTGATAAAGGCAGAGGAGGAGTTTATGGAACGAAGATATTTATGAATGCATTTAAGACTCCGACACTCCGTAATATTGCTTTCACAGGTCCTTACATGCACAATGGTGCATTCGAGAAATTGGAAGATGTAATCGAATTTTATAATAAGGGTGGTGGGAAAGGTTTAGGCCTTGATATATTTAACCAGACATTACCACCCGATCCCCTCCGATTAACTGAGAAGGAAAAAAAATCGCTTCTGGCTTTTATGAAGACGTTGAGCGATACGACACATCTTACTTCAACGCCATCACGACTGCCAGTCTTCCCGGAAAACTCAGAGCTGAATCAGCGGAAAGTGGGGGGTGAGTATTAAATGTCTTAAACTTTTTTGTTTAAATAAATCTGTAGAGCTATCGGTTCGTTGTCCTGACTCACAGGTTTCTTTCAGAATGACGTTTGCTTCTTATAGGGGAGTGATAAAATTGTCACCAGATTCTTTCAGAATTATCCACGCGGTAAATTATCCAAAAGAGTAGAAGCCGAGTCCCGTAGGGACGAGATCTTGGTCACTTTCAAGCACGCCACAAACCAAAGTCCCGTAGGGACGAAATATTAGGCCCCATTTTCTAGAGCCTAAATTATTTTCCCAATTTCAACCGTCGACTCCAGCGCCAGCACCGTCATCTTCTCCAGCGACCTTTCACGCTGATCAGAATTAATACTCTCATGCGTTGGAATAATATCGGAGATCGTAAGTAATGTTGCACCCATCTTATTCAGTTGTTTTGCATTTGCAAACAAAGTAAACGCTTCCATCTCGACGGCAAGACAATTATTTTCCGCTGCAATTTTGGGCGGCGATGGAGTAGTTCTGTAAAAGACATCGCTCGAATGAATATTTCCTTTTTTAATCTGAGTAGATGTTTTCGCCGCGACCTTATTAATTATATCGTATGCTTCGCCCTGGTGATTAAAATTATTTTCGTCAAAATTATAAGCGCATTTAGCAAACGTAGATTCACTAAAGGCCTTGTCGGTATTAATAACATCGAATAATTTCAAATCGGTCGAATAGGCTCCAGCCGTTCCAATGCGTATGACGCAATCAACATCATAATCTTTGTATAATTCGTATGAATAAATTCCAATCGAAGGACAACCCATGCCGCTCGCGCCGATTGTTATTGGCATATCCTTGTATGTTCCTGTAAAGAAAAAAATATTACGAGTTGTACTTACTAATTTCGGATTTTTAAGAAATTTTTCTGAAATGAATTTCGCCCGTAAAGGATCTCCGGGTAACAATACTATTTTTTCGATTTCTCCTGCAGCAGCATTGATATGAATACTCATGTATCTTATAAATTTCGTTGAAGGTATTTATTTTATTACCTCTATCAAAACCGGATAATTTATTTGAAGTAATACCTTTGCGTTTCTTTGCGGAACCTTTGCGCTCTTTGCGAGAACTGTTTCACGCAAAGAGCGCAAAGGTTTCGCAAAGGCCGCTAAGTCTAAAACCGATATCCAACTTGCAACGCAATTCGAATCAACATTTCTGAATTGCTTTGGCGATAAGACGTATTTACACCTTCAAGTTGCCTCCGAAAAGTTTTTGAAAATCCTGTGTACACGACAGGATCAATTGCCCAATGATCATTTTCTAAAATCTTATATCCTGCAGAAATACCTATAGCATAGATAACTTCATTTAATTTATGATTCGGAGGAATTGAACCATGATCGTAAAACGAATATCCCGATTCTTCAATATTAAAATATACACCAAGATGAGGGGCAGAACAATCTTCGTTCAACCAATACCATCTTACTTCCGGAGAAATTAAGTATCCTTCCCGTTCGTATATACCGCTGTTTTCATTGATCAATCCCGTATTTAAAAGAAAACCCCATTCATGATTCAGGCAGGCTTCACCGCTAAACATAAATGTTTGTTCTTCCTTAGAAATCCACGAATTCATCGCAGATAATAAATCTGTCGTGATGTAGTAGCTGATATAATTTTTTTGAGAATAAGTGGTGAATGAATTAATAAGGAAAATAAAAATGATCGAAGATTTTTTCATTGAATAAAGAGCAGACATAGAAAATATGAAACCTGAAACGAGGAAGTTGGAGATTTATTCTATAGAACTATTAACAATGAATCAAAATCAGTTACTATTCGGAATCCAATAATTGAAATTTAGATTAGCGACAGAGTCTTTCTAAAGTATCTCGAAGTAAACATTAATACATTTTAACTAAAAAAATGGATTTACAAATAAATTTCAGAATGCAAATTCAAAATATTTAATACATCTTTATCATGTCTTAACTAACCAAATATGAGAACACGTATACTCCTAAGTATTTCATTATTTCTTTTTCTTTCAACTTTAATTAAAGCAGAGAAGAAAAGCGAAACCGATTCCACAAAGAATGAACTTTGGAAATCTGAAACTTTTAATGGATTAAAGTTTCGTAGCATCGGACCCGCAATTACTTCCGGCCGGGTTGTTGATTTTGCCATTGATCCTGCAAATCCTAAAGTTTATTTCGTTGCTGCAGCATGTGGAGGTGTGTGGAAAACTTCCAATGCGGGTAATACCTACGATCCTGTTTTCGATGGACAAGGTTCTTATTCGATAGGCTGCGTTGAAATAGATCCTTCGAATTCTAATATTGTCTGGGTAGGAAGCGGCGAAAATAATAATCAACGAAGTGTTGCTTATGGTGATGGCATTTATAAATCAGAAGATGGAGGAAAGTCATGGAAGAATATGGGATTAAAAAATTCTGAGCACATCGGAATGATTGCAATCGACCCGAAAAATTCGAATATCGTTTATGTTGCTGCATATGGCCCGCTATGGAGCCCGGGAGGCGACAGGGGAATCTATAAGACAATCGACGGTGGAAAGAACTGGACTCAGATTTTTAAGGTTAGTGAGAATACAGGCTTCAATGAAATTCATCTCGATCCGCGTAATTCGAATGTGATTTATGCAACAGCTCACCAGCGGCGCCGTCAGGTTTATACCTATATCAATGGCGGGCCGGAGTCGAACATTTTTAAGAGTAATGATGGTGGATCTACGTGGGACACACTATCGAACGGACTTCCCAAGGATGTCGATAAAGGACGAATCGGTCTTGCAATCTCACCCGTCAATCCTGATTACATCTATGCAATTTATGAGGCAGGTGATAAAAAAGGCGGAGTCTATCGCTCGACTGATCGTGGTGCGAGTTGGGAGAAGCGATGCGACAATACAACTTCAGGAAATTACTACCAGGAAATTTTCTGTGATCCAAAAGACGCTGAGAAAGTTTACTATGTCGATTTCTGGGTTATGGTTTCTACAAATGGCGGAAAGTCGTTCGAGAAAATCGGTGAGAAGTATAAGCATGTCGATAATCATGCGTTGTGGATTGATCCGTACGATACAAAACATCTGCTCGTTGGTTGCGACGGAGGTATCTATGAAACTTACGATAACGGGGCTAACTGGGAATTCAAATCGAATCTATCCATCACACAGTTTTATAAAGTTGCAACAGATAATGCAAAACCTTTTTACAATGTGTATGGCGGAACCCAGGATAATAATTCACTCGGCGGTCCATCTCGAACAATAAGTGCGAATGGAATTACAAATTCAGACTGGTTCTTCACGCTCGAAGGCGACGGTTTCGAAACCCAGGTTGATCCTGAGAACTCTGATATCATTTATCCGCAATCTCAGTACGGCGGACTTGCACGCTTTGATAAGAAGAGCGGTGAGACGGTAGACATTAAGCCTGTCGAAGGCGAGAATGATCCCGGCCTTCGATGGAATTGGGATTCGCCTCTTCTCATATCTTCTCATAAACATACACGACTGTATTTTGGTGCTAATAAACTTTTCAAAAGCGATGACATGGGAAATACATGGCAAATCATTAGCAGTGATTTGACGCGACAGATCGATCGCAATAAATTACCGGTGATGGGAAAAGTCTGGAGCATGGATGCACTTTCCAAGAATGGCTCCACCGATATTTACGGCAACCTGGTTGCAATTGCAGAATCCAGGTTCGACGAGAATCATATTTTAGTTGGCACCGACGATGGATTAATCCAGGTGACAAAAGATGGAGGAAAGAATTGGGAGAAGATAGACAACATCGCCGGTGTTCCGGAACGTACCTATGTTAACCAGATCATCGCATCACAGCACGATAAGAACGTTTTCTATGTCACTTTTAATCATCATCGTTACGGAGATTTTAAACCCTTTGTATATAAGAGTGCTGATGGAGGGCATTCGTGGAAAGCCATCCAGGGTAATTTGCCTGAACGCGGAAGTGTTTACACAATAGCGGAAGATCATGTCAATCCTGATTTGCTTTTTGCAGGCACTGAGTTTGGAATATTTTTTACGATTGATGGAGGTGCAAAATGGACACAATTGAAAAGCGGATTGCCGACGATCGCAGTTCGTGATATTGAAATTCAGAAGAGAGAAAACGATCTGGTACTGGCAACCTTTGGCCGCGGGTTTTACATCCTCGACGATTATTCTCCATTGCGTACACTGAAGAAAGATGATTTAAAGAAAGAAGCGTGGATCGCCTCAATTAAAGACTCGTGGATGTACAATGAATCGCGCAGCTGGGGAGCACCGCTCAAAGGGTTTCAGGGCGAAGGATTTTTTTCGATGCCGAATCCGAAAGTAGGAGCGGTGTTTACTTATTACCTGAAAGATGATATAAAAACTATAAAGGAAAAACGCAAGGAAGCAGAGAAAGAAAAAATCAAAGCCGGTCAACCTGTTTATTATCCTTCAGCAGATTCGATCCGTATAGAGGACAATTATCCTGATCCCTATTTACTCTTTACTGTTTCTGATGAAAACGGAAATGTTATCAGGAAGATAAAAGCTCCGGCGAAGAAGGGAGTAAGCAGGATCACGTGGGACTTCAGGTATAATTCTCCTGGTCCTGTAAATTTCAACACACCTGATGCTACAAATCCTTACGACGTTCCCGAAATCGGTTACGCTGCAATGCCTGGTAATTACAAAGTTTCGTTGAGTAAATTTGAAGATGGTAAAATTACTGAGCTTGTGGCGCCACAACCGTTTAAGGTAAATTCGTTGAATGCTGCCTCACTGCCTGCGACAGATAAGAAAGCGCTCGACGATTTTTGCAGGAAGGTCAGTGAATTGAGACGTGCAATCAGTTCAGCAGATACTTACCGTGGTGAGATGCTTAATAAAATTAAATTTATTAAGCAGTCTTTAATTGAATCGCCTGTATCGATGACGGAGGCTGCCGACGAACTAAACAAGATCGAGAAGAGGATGGCTGATGTAAATACCAAACTCAATGGCGATGCAAGTCTTGCAAGAAGAGAATTTGAAACTCCGACTTCTATTAATTCAAGGATTGGAAATATTGAAAGTTCATTGTGGGGAGCGAGCGCTGCGCCGACACAAACTTTTATACAATCGTACGAAGCAGCCAGCAAACAATTTGTTCCGGTGATGGAGGAATTGAAAAAACTAGATGAAGCTATTGCGGGAATTGAAGATCAACTCGAAATTAATAAAGCTCCTTACACGCCGGGAAGATTTCCTGTCTGGAAAAAAAATTAATAATAATTTTAATTGGATGAAAATGGATTCAGTCATCAAAAAGAGCTTGGCGGTAATTATTATTTCTATTTCAGTGGGTCTTCGGGCTACTTCACAAACATTTACAAGAATTACCTCAGGCCCGGTGGTAAATACGGCCGGTGATTCACGCAGTGTTAACTGGATCGACCTAAATAACGACAGTTTGATCGACCTGTTTATTTCGAATGGAAAAACCGGCGGACAAAATAATCTTCTCTACATGAATAATGGCGGGGGAAATTTTACAAGGGTAACGAATGACCCGCTCGTAATGGATAACAAGCCCAGTGATGGCGGAACATTTGCCGACTGCGATAATGATGGCGACGTTGATGCATTTGTCGTGAACTGGTATCTCGAAGATAATTTATTTTACACGAATGATGGGTCCGGAAATTTTACGCAGCATGCAGGAGTTCCTGTAGTGACTTCAGGAGGATATTGTGAAACAGCAGCGTGGGGCGATTACGATAACGACGGACTTCTGGATTTATATGCAACGCGCAGTGGAAGTACAATTCTTACCCGGAGAAACCAACTCTATCACAACGATGGTGGAAATAATTTTACAAAAATTCTGACGGGCTCACATGTTCTGGATGCTTTTACTTCACGATGTGTAAACTGGACTGACATCGACAGCGATGGCGACCAGGATTTGTTTGTTACGAATGAAGGAACTACTAATACTGATGAGAATATTTACCGTAATGACGGGCTTGGAGTATTTACGAAAATTACTACGGGAGATTTAATTTCTAACGGTGCGAAAACGATGAGTGGCAGTTGGGGCGATTACGATAACGATGGTGACCTGGATGTTTTTCTTGCCAACGACGGATTGAGCAATGCATTATTCAGGAACGATGGAAATTTTGTCTTTACAAAAATCACCGGCGATACTGTTTCAAACACAAACGATCATTCATTCAGTTCAGCGTGGAGTGATATGGACAATGACGGAGACTTAGATTTATTCGTCACTAATTCTTTTTCGACGGGTTTGAAACAACTTAATTTTCTCTACCAGAATAATGGTGACGGTTCTTTTACAAGAGTTAGTAATACAACTCCTGCTACCGATTCCTCATGGTCGTACGGATGTGCATTCGGAGATTATGATAACGACGGGTTTGAGGATTTGGCTGTAGCCACTGTAACGTTCAATGGTGTTGACGAGAATGATTTGCTTTATCACAACGATGGAAATAGTAATAACTGGATAACCGTAAATCTGATCGGCACACTTACAAACAAATCTGCAATCGGGACAAAAATAAGAATCAAGGCAACGATTAACGGAGTACCTGTTTGGCAGATGAGGGAAATATCAGCACAGACCTCTTACTGCGGACAAAATGATTTACGGGCACATTTCGGTTTGGGCGATGCAACGGTGATCGATTCTTTAAAGATTGAATGGTTATCTGGAATGGAAGATAATTTTACGAACGTGAACAGCAATCAATTCATCACGATTTTTGAAGGACAGTCAACAGCTGTAAACGAAATTAAAGATGACTATTTATTGAAAGTTTACCCGAATCCGGCGACAAGTAATATTACCATTACTTCACAAAAAAATATCGAAGAGGGATCAACAATTTCAATTACTGATTTTGAAGGTAAAGAAGTATATCATCGAAATGTAAAATCTGATTGCAGGATGATTGAAATTATTTGGAATGAAATTAAGACAAATGCAAACGGAACCTATAATCTGATTATTACAACACATTCAGGTTATTCGGTAAGGAGAATAATTAAGCTTTAATCAATTTGATTTTTTTTTATTTCTGATTTCTTTCTAATTTAACGGATCGAAAATTTAAAGTCATGAAAAAAATAATTAAGTTATTTCTTCTTCTATCCATTTCTAATTTCCTTTTTGCACAGCCACATATTCTTTGGCAAAAAACCTACGGAGGTTCAGGACACGATTACGCCACCGAAATTATTAATACAACCGATGGCGGAAACCTGATTGTTGGATATACAAGATCGAACGACAGTGACGTTACGGTAAGTTACGGTGGCAGTGATGCCTGGCTGGTAAAGATCAACGATGTTGGAACAATTCAGTGGCAAAAATCATTTGGCGGATCTGCAGATGATTTTTTTGCAAACGCATTCCAGACTTCAGACAATGGATATATAGTTTGCGGATATACAGAATCGAACGACAGTGATGTTACTTTTAATCATGGTGCACGCGATTGCTGGGTCGTAAAACTTGATAGTTCCGGAAATATTCTGAAACAAAAATGCTACGGCGGAAGTGAATTTGAAATTGCCTATCAAATTCTTCAGACTCCTGATGGAGGATATATTTTCGGAGGATATACAAATTCAGAAGACGGCGATCTGACAATTACAAACAGCGCACAGGATTACTGGATTGTCAAATTAGATACAGGTTTGAGCCTGGAATGGTATCATAGGTATGGCGGACACGCTACAGACGAAGCATTCTCTATTCAGCCCACTTCTGATAGTGGATATGTCCTATCAGGGTATGCTTATTCATCGAATGGGCATGTGACCGGTCACAATGGAATGACAGATTGCTGGATTGTTAAGACAAATAGTAACGGTGTTCTTCAATGGCAGAAATCTTTAGGCGGAAGCGATGATGATCAGGGTTCAATGGTTCGTTCAACAACGGATGGTGGTTATATTGTTTCATCTTATGCATCTTCAAATGACAGCGATGTAACAGACAATCATGGTCTGGGTGATATGTGGATCGTTAAACTGGATAGTTCAGGGAATATCAGTAAATCAAAATCTTTTGGGGGGACGATGGATGAAAATTCAAGCAGCATAATTCCAATGGATGATGGTGGATTTATCACTGCTGGCTATTCAGCTTCAGATGATGGAGATGTGACCAGCAATCATGGTACATATGATTACTGGATAGTTCGAATGGATAGTGCATTAAATCTGGTCTGGCAGAAATCGATAGGTGGCTCCGGTATAGAAACTGCCCAAGCTATTTTGAAAAAATCTGATGGTACATTTTTGGTTTTAGGGAGCAGTACTTCTAACGATGGCGACATTACCGGAAATAAAGGAGCTACAGATATCTGGCTCATAAAACTTGATTCAGCGGAGAATGTTGGTGTGAAAGAGATTCAAAATTCAATTCATGATTTTACCATTTCACCAAATCCGGTTTCTGATCAATCTGTAATATCATTTCAATTATCATCACCTGAAAACGTAAGAATAGAAGTGCGTGATATTGAAGGCAGGTTAATTAATATACTGATAGATGAAAAATTGAGCAGTGGAGAGAATAAAATTAATTGGAATGCTAACACTTATTCCGGCAATAGAGCTAGTAATGGTTTTTATCTAATTACTTTAATTTCTGACTCGACAATTCTTACTAAGAAAGTTGAAGTGTTTCGCTGAATAGAACACGGATGACACGGATTTACGATTTGAATTAAAATTTATATAAAGGACCACTGATTCCGCTGATCTGTTACTAAAGCAATAACGAGTTACAATCAGCAGAATCAGTGGTCCTTTAGTTTTTATATTATTTAATCCGTGTAAATCCGTTGCATCCGTGTCATCCGTGTTCTATTAATGCTCCATCTGACTTTTCAGAATTGTTTCATCACTGATTCTATTTTCAAGACTATGTGCATAGTCACGAGCAAGTTTATTTCCATACTTCGTGTAAGAATCCTGCGCCCAGGTTAAAGCTGTACCATATTCTCCCAACACTTCATAACCGATTGCAATGTTGTAAGCAAGCTGTCCTGCTTCTTTTTCTTCCGCTTTGGCCAGCCCTTTTTTCCATTCGTTGATAGCATCTTCCCACTTGTTCACATCAGCATACCTGGTGCCTGTTTTCATTTCAGGAACATGTTTTGATTTGCCATAGAACGACCTTGAAATACGAACAGGCATTGGAGAAATTTTATATGCATAATCACCGCCAACCATTCCGGCCAGGTGTTTATTTGCATTCGATTTTGAAATCAATAATGCGGCAGCATCGATTGCATTCGAACCGACTGCTTCCCACGTGTTACTTTTTGTGATTATCTGTTGATCAACAATCGACTTGTCATTGTTATAATATGTCCTGATTCCCATCTTGATATTTCCAACACCCTGCGCATAATATTCTGTATATTCTTCTTCGTGTGCATTCTTTCCTTCGCCGACAGTTCTCTTCTTCAATCTCGTTCCGTTTGTAACAATGAAATCAGTATCGAATAATTCGAGAGCAACAACCAGCTCTGCATTATTTGATTTACATAGCTGATCGATTTTATTCCAGCTTAATGCCTGGGGAAATGAACCGGTAACGCTGTTTCCCTCGAGCCGGTCGGGTAATATTTTTACGCTATATCGCGGCGACTGATCGAGTTTGCTTTTGAGATTCATCATTGCCTGTTGAGCTGCATTTTTATCGTCGGCCGGAAGTTCACCCGTAAATATTCCCTCCAATATGTTCATCGTCTCATTACTGAATTTTGTTCTGTCGATAAGTAAAAGGGTATTTATATCGGCAGGCAGTGAAATTTCCGCAGGTTGGGTGATACTCATCGAAACATGTTTCGACGGACCACAAGCGGCTGTTATTAATGCGATTGAAAGTAAAAGTGGGGAGTATGTCTTGAATGTCATCAGGTTATTATTTACGGATAAAAATATAAAAATGAAAACTGTCTTATAGAAGGATAGGAACTGTTTTTACATTTTTTATCAAATGACAGATCTACTGAAACAGGTTTGAAGTTTAGGTACAGGGAATAAACCTTTCTTAATATGGCATGCTTCTTTTATGTTCCCAATACGAATTAATTCAACTTATAAAGCTTTCCTGCCTGGTGACCAACTTGAAAAGAAAAAGTCTAAAAACAGAATCACAATCAATAACCGATGCATTGGCCATCATACCCGGAAAAAAAATCAGGAGCATCCTCAACGATCCTGAGAAGACTGCATTGGCTGTAAATCTGATATACGTTAATGATTCTCAGCCTGGCTTTGGACGGGTTAAACAAGGAAAACAATTTTTTTATATCACACATGATGGAAAGAAAGTAAAATCAAAAACAGTTATTGCAAGAATTAATAAACTTGTAATTCCACCTGCATGGAAAAATGTCTGGATATGTCCAATGGAGAACGGCCATCTCCAGGCAACTGGTATTGATTTGAAGAAAAGAAAACAATACCGCTATCATTCACTTTGGAATGAACTGCGCAATCATACGAAGTTTTTCCGCCTCCATGCATTTGGCCAATCGTTGCCGGCAATGAGAAAGCAACTGGAGAAAGATCTGGCATTACCGGGATTACCGGAGGAAAAAGTGCTGGCATTGGTGGTTAACCTCATGCAACTTACAAATATTCGAATAGGAAATAACTCGTATGAAAAATTATACGGTTCATTTGGGATGACTACTTTGAAGGACAATCACGTTAAGGTTAATGGAAGTAATTTAAAATTTTCATTTCGCGGGAAGAAAGGAATCTATCACCAGGTAAATATTCAAAGCCGAAAACTATCACGAATTGTAAAAGCATGCAGGGATATTCCCGGAAAAGAACTGTTTCAATATTATACTCCGGAAGGCGAAATCAGATCCCTCGATTCAGGAATGGTTAATGCCTATATCAAGAAAATCAGCGGCGGCGAATTTTCTGCAAAAGATTTTCGCACATGGTCGGGAAGTGTTCTCGCCTTAGCTGCATTGAAAGAGATCGGGCCCAGTGAAAATGAAACAAAGTTGAAGAAAAAAATTAATGAGATGTTTGATATTGTTTCAGAAAATCTTGGAAATACCCGAATGGTATGCAAAAAATATTACGTTCACCCGGGTTTAATTACACTTTATGAAAAGCAATCGATCGATAAACACATGGTTAAATCTGATAATAATTATTTGAGCAATGAAGAAGTTTCGTTATTGAAAATTCTCTCTTTGAGCGATCTGTGAGATTAAAAAATTTGGAACTTAAAATATGTCGTATGAATAATCTTATCGTTCCTTCTAAAGTTTATTCAGGATTGAGTGGTTTACAACTCGATATTCCCAAGTACCGTTTTCCGGAATCCTTTCAGAATTCAAGTCGCCTGACTTATTACGCATCGCAATTTAACAGCATTGAGATAAACAGTTCATTTTATAAACTACCACAGGCAAAAACCCTGGCGAAATGGGCTGAGGAGGTCCCTCCATATTTCCGGTTTACGTTTAAGTTATTCAGGGAAATTACACATAATAAGCAACAAAACTTCAATGCCGAATTCGTGGAACAGTTTTTTAGTTCCATAAATGCAGTTAAAGAAAAAAGCGGCTGTGTGCTTATTCAGTTTCCTGCCAGTGTTGGCAATGAATATTTATTAAAGTTGAACAGTCTATTGAAATGTATAAATCGGGTTAATATTAATAATTGGAAAATTGCAATTGAATTCAGGAATAAGTCATGGTACAATGAAACAACATTCGATTTATTGAATCAATTTAATTCGGCTGTGGTAATTCATGATATTAAAAAATCTATAACTCCAATGATTAATCATAGTTCTGATTTCATGTACCTGAGGTTTCATGGACCTACAGGGAATTATCGCGAAAGTTACCCGGAAGATTTTTTGTCTGAATATGCCGGGTATATTAATGAATGGCTTGCAGAAGGCAAAAGGGTGTATATTTATTTTAATAATACCATGGGTGATGCTTTTAATAATCTGAAAACACTAAACAATATTCTCAGCAATAACATCGCAGAAGTAAAATAACCTGTTATGGCGCTCACTAAATACAAACAGAAAAGAAATTTCCGGGAAACTCCGGAACCTACCGGTGGCAAGCCGGATAATGACAAAATGCGTTTTGTAATTCAAAAGCATGACGCATCTCATCTGCATTATGATTTCAGACTAGAGGTGGAAGGTGTATTAAAAAGCTGGGCTGTGCCCAAAGGGCCTTCGACAGATCCTGATGTAAAACGTCTTGCCATGATGGTCGAAGATCACCCTTACGATTATAGAAATTTCGAGGGAATTATTCCAAGTGGTTACGGTGCTGGGACAGTCATTGTCTGGGATGAAGGATTTTATGAGCTGGCAGATGCAAATGGCAAGGACAAGAAAACGCAGGATAAAGAATTGCAGAAAGGAATTCAAAAAGGCAAACTTCATTTCGTACTGCATGGTAAAAAACTGAAAGGCGAATATGCTTTGATAAAAACCCATGGCAGAGGAGAAAATGCGTGGTTGCTCTTCAAGGTTAAAGACAAGTTTGTCTCTAAAGAAGACATTACCCTGAAAGATAAATCGGTTGTCTCAAAAAAAACTTTAGCGCAGGTAGAAAAGACTTCTAAAAATATCTATGGTGCAAAACGAGTAAAGGATTCAGTAGTTAAAAGTAAAAAGGAAAATGAGTCTAATAAAACCGTCGGCGTAAAATCAATCAATAAAAATAGAAAAGCAGGAAAAAAAAATTCAACCGATAAAGTGAGTGCAAAAGGAAAACGTGCTAAGTTTCCTTCAACGCTTTCGCCAATGCTTGCAACCCTGGTAGATAAGCCATTCGATAGCGATGAATGGCAATATGAAATAAAATGGGACGGATACAGGACTATCGCATTTTGTAACGGGAATAAATCAGAATTGAGATCACGCAATGATAAATCATTTAATGAGAAATTTTATCCTGTTTACAACGCGGTCAGGGATTGGAATATCCACGCCGTAATTGATGGTGAAGTAGTAGTGCTCGATAAAAATGGCAAATCTAATTTTGGAGCATTGCAAAACTGGCGTAGCGAAGCGGACGGAGAAATTTATTTTTATGTTTTCGATGTGCTTTGGCTGAATGGGAAAGACCTGATGCAGGTTCCTTTGTCTGAACGAAGGGAGATTTTAAAACAACTGATTCCGGGGAATGATATAATTCGCCTGAGTGAAAATTTTGAAGCAAGTGGCATTGAGTTTTTTGAGACTGCTAAAAAAATGGGACTTGAAGGAATCATTGCAAAGAAATCAGACAGCCTTTACAATCCGGGTATTCGTTCGAAAGAATGGTTAAAGATAAAAGCGAACAAGCGACAGGAAATGGTTGTCGGTGGATATACCATCAATACTGATACATCTAAATTATTCAGTTCGCTCTTGCTTGGTGTTTTTGAAAAAGGAAAATTGATTTACACCGGAAAAGTTGGAACCGGTTTCAATGTTAATCAGCAAAGAGAAATGCTTAAACAATTCAAACCTCTCATCACCAAGACATCTCCGTTTATTGAAACACCGGACATAAACAAGCCCTCACGATTTCGACCAAATCCACCAAATGCCAAAGCAGTGTGGATGAAACCAGCTTTGGTTTGTGAAGTGAGTTTTACAGAAATGACAACAGATGGCATTATGAGACATCCATCATTCGAAGCTATGCGAATAGATAAAAAGGCAAAAGACGTTACGAAGGAAAAACCGGTTCCGGTTAAGGAAGTTACTTCAAGGAACAAAACCAAATCACCCTTAAAGCCAACAGGGAAATCAGAACGGAAAACTTTTTTAAATCCGTCGGAAGAAACCCAGGTACGTAAAATTAATGGTCACGAAATTAAATTTAACAACCTCAATAAAATTTACTGGCCGAAAGAAAAAATCACCAAGCGCGACATGCTGAATTATTATTACCAGGTAGCGCCTTATATTTTACCTTACCTGAAAGACAGGCCGCAATCAATGAACCGGCATCCGAATGGAATCAATGGCGAAAGTTTTTATTTCAAGGATGTAACCGGTACCGCTCCTGAATGGATAGAAACATTCAAATACAAAAGTCCTTCCGACAATCGTGTTAGAAAATACCTGGTCGCTAAGGATGATGCAAGTCTGCTTTACATGGCGACATTGGGATGTATAGAAATGAATCCATGGCATAGTAAGGTTGAGTCGGAAGATTTCCCTGACTGGTGCATTATAGATCTTGACCCGGCCGAGAATACATTCAACCAGGTTATCGAAGCAGCAAATGTTACGAATGAAATTCTGAAGAGCATGTCGATAGATGCTTATGCGAAGACCAGCGGTTCTACCGGAATACATGTTTATATTCCGTTAGGCGCAAAATACACCTATGAACAATCGAAAGAATTTGCGCGTGTCATTGCAACGCTTGTTCAAAGGGAGATACCGAAGATTACAAGCATTGAGCGTATTGTTAAAGCCAGGAAAGGAAAAATGTATATAGACTTTTTGCAAAATCGTCCGCAGGCGACAATTGCAGCTCCTTATTCCTTACGACCAAAACCCGGCGCTACTGTATCGATGCCATTGCACTGGGAGGAGGTAAAGAAAGGATTGAAGATGTCTGACTTTACAATTTATAACGCATTGGAGAGAATAAAAAGCGAAGGCGATATATTTAAACCCGTACTCGGTAAGGGAATTAATTTAGAAAAGATAGTTAAGCAATTTAATAAAGAAGGATAGTTTGATTGAATGGATAAAGAGCTCACCACGGAGGCACGGAGGACACGGAGTTGCAAAGAGAGATTAAATTTTCTCCTTATTCTCTGTGCTACTCCGTGTCCTCCGTGCCTCCGTGGTGAAATATATATAACAAGATGAAAATAAAATTCAAAAAAACAGGAGCATTATTAAAGACAGCGCTTAAAAAGTGGTGGGCAAGGGATCCATTCAAGGAAAGCGCAGTGATAGCCTACTATGCTATTTTTTCTTTGCCGGGTTTACTGGTTGTGATAATTACTATTGCCGGTTATTTTTTCGGGGCGGATGCAATCAACAATCATGTAAGTAGACAAATCGCTTCGGTATTCGGTGCTGATACCGCAAAGCAGATTAATGAAATGATAGAGGTAGCCGGTGAATCTAAAAATTCTTTGTGGGCGTCGATTATAGGTGGAGTAACAATTTTAGTGGGGGCAACCGGTGTGTTTGCTCAGTTTCAAAAATCCTTAAATATTATCTGGGAAGTAAAAGCGGATACATCCAAATCGGGTATCTGGAGTTTGATAAAGGTTCGATTATTTTCGTTTGGTTTAATTGTGGCGATTGCTTTTATCATGATGGTATCTTTAATGGTTAGTGCAATATTAAACGCATTCGGTAATTGGCTTTCGAGTCATTTTTCAGATACACTCCTTATTATTATCCAGGTCCTAAATTTTATAATTTCCAATTTAATAATTGCAGTGTTATTTGCATTAATGTTTAAATTTTTTCCTGATGCAAAAATTAAATGGAATCACGTCTGGCTGGGATCAATCGTTACTGCCTTGTTATTCTTAATTGGAATGTTTGGACTTTCATTATACTTCGGTAAAGCAGATCCGGGCGGTGGATATGGCGCTGCCGGCTCAATAATATTAATTCTATTATGGGTTTCTTATTCTTCGATGATTGTTTTTTTCGGAGCCGAATTTACAAATGCTTACGCGAAACTGCATGACGGGTACATTCCACCTGATAAGAATGCAGTCAAGGAGACAGGACGAAAAGCATAAATAATGAAAAGCAAAAGCAACCAATCCTATATTTATAAAAATAGTTTAAGTATTGTTTTTTTACTGCTATTCTTTTTCAGCTTGGTTCCGCAGACAATAACAGGACTTGAACAATACAACGAATTTTTAAGTGAACATAATCAGAACACCGTTACAATAGTAGAGTATTTAAGAAGCGGTCATTTTATAGAGGCCACATTTGAAAACTGGGAGAGTGAATTTTTTCAAATGGCACTCTTCGTCTGGTTTACGGTTTTCTTAAGACAAATCGGATCATCAGAATCAAAGCAGATTACCGGCAAGGAAGAAGTTGACCGGCAACCAAAAGCCAAAGCAAACGCTCCATGGCCTGTTAAGAGGGGAGGGCTCATACTTTCAATTTATAAACATTCATTGTCAATTTCATTAATGCTTCTTTTTGTAATTTCCTTTTGGTTACACTGGTATGGAAGCAATAAAGATTTTAATGAGCAACAGGTTTTAGAAAATCATCCAACCGAAAGTATGATGAATTATTTATCTAACAGCCGGCTTTGGTTTGAATCATTTCAAAACTGGCAAAGCGAGTTTTTATCTGTGTTCGCAATAATATTCTTCTCAATCTATCTACGAGAAATCGGGTCTCCTCAATCAAAGCCTGTTGATGCCCCACATATGGAAACCGGAGAATGAAATGAAAAGGCCGGTTCAAATACTAGTAAACTATTTAAAGGAAAAGAATCTTACGATTGCATTCGCAGAAAGTATTACGTGTGGTTTAGTTTCCCATAAGCTTGGAACTGTAAATGGTACGTCCGACGTTTTTAGAGGAAGTGTAATATGTTATGATGAAAGTGTAAAAATAAATTTATTGAAAGTAAAAAAGGGAATGATTAAAAAATATACTTCCGAGTCGCAACATGTCACCGATGCGCTTGCAATAAACCTCGGTCGTGAAATAAAAGCAGACATTCATGCCTCAATTACCGGTCTCGCAGCCCCGGGAGGAAGCGAAACAAAATCAAAACCGGTTGGTACTGTATTTTTCTCTTTTCGATATATGAAAAAATTATACAGGACAAAGAAAAAATTTACAGGTAGTCCATTGCAGATTAAGAAGAACGCATGCGAACACTTGTTTAAGTTTATCACTCACCACATTAAAAAAATAAAATATGAAGGATAGTGTAAATACCAATCCTCATATATTGCATTTGGTTTTTAAACGAAATAAGAATTTTCCAAACAGCAAACTTCCCGTTTTAATATATAAGGATGTGCTGTTATTGCCTTCGCAGAAAAATAGATCATCATTAATTATTCAAAAAATATTTGCGCGAAACGGTTGGAGCAATTCTTGGCGAAATGGAATTTATGATTTTCATCATTATCATAGTACCACTCATGAATGTATGGGTGTTAGCCTTGGCAATGCAACTCTCATACTTGGTGGGCCGAAAGGAAAGAAAATAAAACTATCGCAGGGCGATATAATTATTCTGCCCGCAGGTGTTGGACATAAATGCCTTAAACATTCTGAGGATTTTCAATGCGTAGGATCTTATCCACAGGGTAAGGATTACGATACAAACCTTGGCAGTATTAAAGAGCTCAAAAGGGCAATCACAAATATTAGAAAACTTGCTAAGCCTGCAAAAGACCCGGTATTTGGTAAAGAAGGATTTCTAAAATCCTATTGGAAAAAATAACACTTCAACGAAATGATTTCTTTTGAAAATATTATTGGTATTTCAGCAAGTGTCTTTACGGCCATTGCATCTGTCCCGCAGCTAATAAAACTTTTTAAAGAAAAAAAGGCCGAGGATATTTCGTTAGCGATGCTCATAGTTTTAATATCCGGTTTAAGCCTGTGGATTTATTACGGCATACTAAAGAAAGATTGGATACTCATCGCAGCGAATTCATTTTCTTTTTTTCTGAATTCCGTTCTGCTCATCGCAGCATTTACATTTAAAAAATCTTAAAACAATGTTAATTGAATTCCATTTTGTTTAGGTTTTTTTGCCTTACCAAAAATAGTCCTGCCTTCATATTTATAACTTTCATTTCTTTCATGTTGAATTTGGCTGTCAATCGAGTTGTCAGGAACAAAATTTTCTTCCAGCATTTGTGCTACGTGTGATAGATTTTTAATTGCAGTTTTTTTATCGGTGATTCCCAGCTTGGCTTTTTGAATGGATTGTTCCATAATGTGAATGGTCTCATCATACACTTTAAGCGGCACAGGAAAAGGGTGACCATCCTTACCACCATGTGCAAATGAAAAACGTGCGGGATCGGTGAACCGGGTGGGAGTGCCATGAATCACTTCGCTTACTAATGCTAACGATTGAATAGACCTGGGCCCCACTCCTTCCAGCAACAATAACGACTCAAAATCACGCAGGTTTTTTTCATGGGCAAGAGCAAGCACGCTTCCTAATCGTTTAAGATTTACGTTTTCTGTCCGTACATCATGATGAGTTGGCATTATCAATTGTTGAATTTCCTGCATCATCAGTTCTGGTTGTTCTTTTACTAACTCAAGTATTCCTCCTTTTGTTCTTTCAGCCTCAGCATGTGTCAGATTTAAAATCATTCCGCTGTTCTTTCCATAAATGGATGTGTGCGGTTCATTTGTAAATGATTCGAATTGATCAGAATTCCAATGATATCTTCTTGCCATGCCATTTGAATCATTCATGCCCTGTTGAACAACGGCCCAATTTCCTTCATCGGTAACAATAAAAGTATGTAGGTATAATTGAAATCCATCCTGGATTGCATTGTTATCTACTTTGGCTGTGAGCCTGCTGCTCCTCACTAAATCGTTTCCATTCAATCCCGTTATATCGGCGAGTGAAATTAATTCAGAAGGAGTCTGTCGTGAATATTTTCCTTTTCCACCAGCAATGAAAATTCCCAAATCATCATAACGCGGATTCAGTGCTTTTTTCAGGGCACCCATAACAGATGTTGTGATACCTGACGAATGCCAGTCCATTCCTAAAACACATCCAAAAGCCTGGAACCAGAAAGGATCACTTAGTTTTTCCAGAACAGCATGCCTGCCGTAATCCATCGTGATAGATTCTATAATCGCACCGCCCAATAAGGTCATTCGTTCAGCAAGCCAGGGAGGAACTTGTCCATAATGCAACGGCAAATCAGCATGACGAGGTTTATTATTAAAATGTAATGTTGGCATTTGGAAGGGTGCTGCAATTAGCACCTATAAAAATACGTGTTTAAATAGAAAAAATTGTATGCCACTTACTTTTTATTCGATAAATCTGGACTTAGATAATGATGAGTTATAAGATCAAATATGTTTATCAGGGAAATCAATTTAATAAAAATAACTGATGCGGATGACTGTAGACCTTATTTAATCTTAACATACTGCGTCTTCTCCGTTCGTTTACTGGTAGCGTTTTACATGCAGCTTCTTTTTTTCAATTATATAACTGTCGACAATAAAATTTAAAAAATAAATACCACTTGTTAATATTCAGAAATTTTATTTTTTATCATTGTATTGAATAGTAAAGTAATATAATATATTCCAAGAAGACGATTTATTATTTTATTTTACTTTCTTTGACGCGCTGGAGTATTTTAGGAGGGTTTTTTTAAATCATATTAAGCGATCAGGTAGCTGTACTCTAATATGAATAAAATAGTTTTCAGTTTTATTTTTTTATTTTATCTCTCTACGATTTGTATCGGCCAGAATGCACATTGGGTTAGTACTGTCAGCAGTATTGGTTTCGACGACTGCAATGATTTGTATGTTGATCAGAATGGAAATGTCTATGTAACCGGGCAAATGGAATACACCGCTTCATTCAATGGTTACACTCGTTCCTCAGCCGGAAGTCACGATGTTTTCATAGCCAGGTATGATTCTTCCGGCGCACTTACATGGGCGAACATTGCAGGAGGCACAGATGGTGACATTGGAATGTCAATCGCTGTCGACCATTCCGGAAATTCCTATCTCTGTGGTGAATTCGAATCGACATCACAATTTGACAACATCACGAAAACAGCCCAGGGCTCGAATAATATTTTTGTTGCAAAGTATGATCAGTCAGGTCATGCCGTTTGGGTGAAAAGTATTGGAACAAATTCCGGAAGTACGAAAGGCTATGCTGTTACCTGCGACTCTGCCGGAAATGTATATGCAAGCGGTACGGTGACTGCAAGGGCTTACTATAGTGGATCGACATTATTCAGTTCCCGCGGCTCTGAAGATATACTTCTAATAAAGTTTGACACGTATGGAAATTACCAATGGTTTAAGCAGATTGGTGGTTCAGGTTCCGACCATTGTTTCGGTCTCGCGACTAGAGGAAATAATTTATACGTAACCGGCAGTTTCGAAAACACGGCTAAATTTTCCTCATCAGTTTCTCTTCATTCAGATGGTGGTAAAGATTTTTTCATTGCCCAATACGATACGACCGGCTCTTTAAACTGGGCTAAGGCAGGAGGTGGTAACGGCGACGATATTGGCTGGGATGTTACCATTAATACGAATGATAAAATATTTTGTACAGGCGAATTCAGAGGCTCTGGTGAATTTGACAACAATTCAATCGTCTCAGACGGGAACAGCGACGTGTTAATCGTTGCATATGATTCCAGCGGAAATAATATATGGGCAAGATCAGCCGGTGGAAATCAGATTGATTACGGGAAGTGTATTAATCATGATTCAAACGGAAATTTATTAATCGGAGGTGTATTTACAGATGATGCAGACTTCGACCAGGCCAGCATTACAAGCGTGAGTGTTGAGGATGTATTTATCGCCGTATATGATTCAGCTGGAAATTTTCTTCGCGTAAAAAGCTATGGCGGACCAAATCACGATCGCGGAAATGGGATCGGGTTGGATAAATTCGGAAATATTTATTTTGCCGGAGAGTTTCGCACATCAATAAGTTTTGATACCATCAATATTTCTGCAACAGGAATTTATGATGGATACATAGTTCGGTTTGGAAATTATCCAGTATGCCAGTTGCAGTCTGAAATATCAAACGCAATAACCTGTTTTAATAATTGTGATGGGGCAATTACCTTGACCCCGGATGGTATGCCGCCATTTATATATGAGTGGCTGCTTCTTCCACAGGTACATTCGAACAGCGCATCAAACCTTTGTGCAGGAAATTATCCGGTCGATGTTACAGATAGCTATGGCTGCATTGCCTCTGCGGTTGTAGAAGTTCCTCAGCCATCTCAATTGGAAATAGGAAGTCAGCTGGTGCAAAACACATCGTGTATTGGTTGTAACGATGGAAGCATTCAGGTTGATATTATTGGTGGGGTCTCTCCTTATTCGTATATATGGAACGATGGAAATACTTCCGAAGACAGGAATTTTCTCAGCCCGGGAATTTACAGTGTTTGTGTTACTGATTTAAATGGTTGTAATTTTTGCAAAACGTTTAATGTGTTGAACGGAGTAACAGGAATAATTAATAACATTAATAGTCCTGCCATTGAAGTTTTTCCAAATCCTGCAGTTGATTTTATTAATATCCGATATCATAATTCAAATCGCATTGAGAAACATATTATTGAAATAGAAAATTCTCTTGGGAAGAAATTGAAAACGATCATTTCAACCGGCGAACTTGTCCAAATTTCGATGCAGGAATTTTCGAATGGAATTTATTTCTTAAAAGTTATCGATCAGGAAACACTCGAAACATACAGTATCCTTCCTGTAATATTGCAACATTAAATCGATTGCTTTGTGAGCTTTGTGATTTACTCTGTGACCTTTGTGGTAAAATTTTAATTGGGATTCAATATTTATTTAACCACAAAGCTCACAAAGGTCTCACAAAGGTCACAGAGATTAATTTTATAGCGAGGAATAGTTATTTGAGTTGACTAAAATACTTCCAGTTGTTCAGAAATATTTTTCTTTGATTTAATCTTTAATACATCTGACGGAAAGTCCCTCGTACTTTTTGTGCAATACAGTTTCAACAGTAGAGCTATCGTTCGACAGAGTTTTACTCTTACCGTAATCTCCGCCATTCTCATTGGTAGTCCACCAAAATCCATTCAAATGAAGTTGTGAAAAAACATTTGCACTTCCGCTGTCTTTTGCGTGAATTCCCCCGGGCATTGCATCAAAACCTGTAGTGCTGAAAGTAGTATTTGGATTATCCCAATGCGATGTCCCGGGTTCTTTCAATTTTGCACCAGCCACTGCCCATCCTCCAAGCGAATCCAGTAACTCATTCCATTCCGCATCAGATGGAACATGCCATCCCTCCGGGCACAATTTTCTGCTGTCTGCAACAGTGTACCAGGTATAAAGCCTGCCGTAATAAAGCAGGTTACTGTCATTGCTGTTATAGACCCATTGATATTTTGGACTCACCTCATTCGATATATCGAGTGTGTCAGGATTTGTAGTTCCAATGAAATCCCCATTATTATATCTTGTTACTCTTAAATTTTCTCTCAGCCACCTGAATTTTCCCATCTTGAAAATCGTGTAAACGTTACTGTCAATATCCGTTACCTTGGTTTCTTCCTCAGTGTAATCGTCTTTATTACATGAAAAGATTGCCATATAAGCCGGAATAAGGCATATATAAAGTAGTGACAGAAAAAAATTTCCTTTGGATCTGTAATGCATCATTACAAATTTAGTGTTTTTCATCAATCATTTGATTAGCTATCTTTGGCTAGCTTTTGAAATAGTTCTGACTTTATTCATACTACTTTATTTAAATGTCAACCCCAAAGCTTAATACTAAGGATTTCTCTATCGGGAAAAATGAATTGGAAAAACTCCGGAATGAAAAAGAACTATCCGATTTATTGCTCGAAAGTTTACCTGGTATTTTCTATCTGCAGGACATTGACGGGAATTATATGAGGTGGAATAAACATTTTGAAACGGCTTCAGGGTATTCGCACGATGAACTTCTTAAGCTGAATCCATTTAGCTTTTTCCAGGAGAAGGATCAGGAGCAGATGAAAGAAGCTGTTAAAAAGGTTTTTGCTGATGGAATTGCTGAGACAGAAGTTGAAGTGATAACAAAGGACGGACTGATCGTTCCGTTTTTCCTGAAGGCAAGGAAGATAAATTATGGAGGGAAGATTTGTCTGCTGGGAACCGCTATCGATATGTCAGAGCTGCAGTTGGCTCAGAAAGAAATAAAGAAGAGTGAAGAAAAATACCGTTCACTTTTCGAACAGGCTTCAGATGCCATCATGGTGACTGATTATAATGGTAATTTTCTTGACGTCAATGAAAGTCTCTGCAAAATGTTTGGTTACACAAAGGAGGAATTATTAAAGAAGCAGATTTTTGATCTGATTGATCCAGAGCATTTAAAAACTCAGCCGATATTATTTAATAAACTCGCAGAAGGCCATCATATTTTCAGCAAGCGAAAAATGCTTCATAAGAATGGCAGGATCATCGAAGTTGAAGCCAATGTAAAAAAGATTTCGGAAGGAAGTGTGCTTGCCATTGCGCGAGATATCACAGAACGTATTAAAGTCGAAAACGAATTGGCTGAGAGTGAAAACAGGCTCAGGGTCATATTTGAAACAGATCCTGAATGCATAAAATTACTCGATGCAGATTTGAATTTAATACAAATGAATCCGGCCGGCTTGTCAATGATTGAAGCCGATAACGCTGAAGAGGTATATGGTCATTGTGTGATTCAGTTATTAGATGAAAAGGATATTCTTCCTTTTAGAAAATGCATCGAGGGAGTTTTCGAAGGAATATCGTCGACATTGCAATATGGAATTACCGGTTTGAAAGGAACACGTCGATGGATGGAAATGAATGCAGTTCCATTAAAGAATAAAGACGGGGAAATAATCTGTGCCCTTGCATTGTCGCGCAACATTACAAAACGTAAAGAAGCCGAAGAAGCGATTCGACTGAGTGAAGTCAAATATAAATTGCTCTTCAATAAAAATCCATTCCCTATGTGGATGCTGGCATTGCCGGGTTTAAATATTATTGATGTGAACGATGCCGCAATTACAGAATATGGATATTCCAGGGAAGAATTCTTAACGATGACACCGATTGATTTTCGTCCGGAAGATGAACATGAGAGATATCTTCAGGCTAAAGATAAAATACGTGATGGAATAAGCAAGATGGGTTTCTGGGTGCACAGGAAAAAAAACGGCTCACTCATTAATGTTGAAATCATTGCTCATAACATGATTTATGAAGGAGCTCCTATGCGACTTGTTTTGGCGAATGATGTCACTGAACGATTACATGCCGAACAAAAGTTAAAGGAAAGCGAATTCAAATTCCGGATGGTAACTGAAAATGAAATCCTTGGTGTTGCATGGGCTACAGCCGATGCCAGACTTTTGACCGCTAATAATACTTTCTGTAAAATGCTCGGTTATTCACTGGAAGAATTAACCGGTCTTTACTTTGGAGAATTTACCCACCCTGAAGACACAAAGAAGGAGCTTATACTTATAGACCAGATCATAAGAGGAGAAATTGAATATTACCAGATTGAAAAACGCTATAAAATGAAAAGCGGAGAATACATCTGGGTTGAATTAAATCTTTCTGTTTACCGAAATTCGAAAGACAACAGCATAGAGTTTTCAATTGCTATTGTTCAGAATATACATGAAAGGAAAATGGCAGAGGATGAGATTGGAAGGTCACACGAAGAGTTGCGTAGGCTTTCTACTTACCTCGAAACAATCAGGGAAGAAGAGCGAACAAGTATTGCGAGAGAAATACATGATGAGCTTGGACAACAATTAACTGCTTTAAAAATGGACGCGTCATGGCTAAATAAGAAAATCCCTGCAGTAAATGAAGCGATGCACGAAAAAATTACGGGGATGATTTCCCTGATTGACGATACAGTGAAAACAATTCGCCGGATCTCTACCGATCTTAGACCAGGAATACTTGACGATCTTGGTTTGGTTGATGCACTTCAATGGTTGAGCAACGACTTTGAAAAGAGAACAGGCATTTCATGTAATTTTAATTCGTCATTATTTGACACAACATTCGAAAAGAAACTGTCGACTGGTATATTTCGTGTTTACCAGGAAACTCTCACAAACGTTGCACGACATTCACATGCATCGGAGATAAATGCAACCCTCGAGAGAAAAGATGACAATCTTACCTTGCGGGTAAACGATAACGGAAGTGGATTTAATGAAACGGAAATAAAAAGTAAAAAAACTTTAGGATTGATAGGCATGAAGGAGCGAATAAAAATGTTTGGCGGAAAGATAGCCATACAAAGTTCGCCCGGAGCCGGTACCACTATCATGCTCGAAGTTCCAATGCAAATTGCGGCAATTCAAACCGAACCTGTAAAATGATTCGCATACTAATAGCAGACGATCACAGCATTGTAAGGAGAGGATTGAAGGAAATCCTGCTCGAAGAATTTCCCGATGCCGATATCACAGGCGTTAGTAACGGTAATGAATTGATACGGGAAGCGAGAGATTCAAACTGGAATATCGTTATCAGCGACCTTTCCATGCCCGACAAGAATGGCCTTGAAACTCTAAAACAACTTAAGGAAGAATTTCCGAAACTTCCTGTATTGATACTTAGCATGCACCCGGAAGATCAATATGCAATCAGGGCATTGAGGGCTGGTGCAGGTGGCTATCTTACCAAAGAAAGTGCATCGGATGAATTGGTTAATGCAGTTAAAAAGATCATGTCGGGGAGAAGATATATTACTCCTGAATTGGCAGAAAAACTCGCAGAGAATCTTGAAAACGATTCTACAAAAGCGCTGCATGAAACACTTTCTGATCGTGAATTTGATGTATTGAAGTTAATCGCTTCCGGAAAAACTGTTACAGAAATTGCAGAAAGATTATCATTGAGTGTAACAACGGTTAGTACCTATCGTGCCCGGATCCTCATTAAAACACGGATGAAGAACAACGCTGAACTTACCGTATATGCAGTCGAAAATAAACTAGTCTAACTTATTTTTTTCCAGCCTCTTTAGCCTGCAATTGTACGGAAGCGTCTACTACTTGTAGTCCAAAACACTACATGGTAAAATTGCAGATTCTACGAATCAATCCTAATGACTCCTATTTCAATCAGATTAATGCGAACGTATGTTTGCATCTCTAAATTTTTGTTCAATGAAGTTAGGAAACTTAAAAATTCTTTTAGTAGATAATTCGGAGACGGTTAAAAAGCGAATCCGTGAAATGTTGAAGGAAATCAACAATGTTTCAATTGTTGGTGAAGCAAGTAATTGCCGGGAAGCAATGATCATTACCGAAATCATGAATCCTGATCTGGTGATGCTTGATCTTGATTTACCGGAGGTGAATGGAGTAGAGGTATTAAAAAAAATCAAAAAGGATTTTCAACATATCCGGGTTATGATACTCACTAATTATAGCCAGCCCAATCATCGTACAAAATGTCATGAAGCAGGTGCCGACTATTTTTTCGACAAGACAACCGAATTTGAAAAAGTACCGGAGCTGTTAACTTCACTTGCTCAATTTAGAAGTAACTGATTATTTTCTGAAAACTATTTATTATTAATGGATACCAACTCCCCCAAAGGAAGATTCAACAAAGTATTGGTTATAGATGAGGATGAAACCGAAATCTACATCACGAACAGAATAATTCGTACAACTTATTTTGCAGACCAGATTGTTGCAACATCGTCGATAAGCGAGGCAATGGATTACCTGAGGCAAAATAAATCACCCGGTGATTTTCCGGATCTGATTTTCCTGGGCATAAATGTATCAAGTCTGAATGGGACTGATTTCATGAAGCAGTATTCTCAGCTAGCCGAGCAGGAAAAATTATCAGGACGAATTGTATGGTTGAGAAATGTGATCGGAATGGAAAAGAGTGACTTCAAAAAAATTAATTCACATCCGCAGATAAAATTTATTATTGAGAAACCGCTTACTAAGGAAGCACTGCAAACGATAGTTTGATAGATTAATATTTCCTGTTTTCAATGCTAAAAGGTCCGCAGTTTGCGGATCTTTTTGTTTATGGTCCCTTAGTTAGTATCAGGTGTTAGGATCATCTCAAAAATGCGCTTTAGGTAACAAACTCACAAGTTCCCCCTTCGGAGGATAACTACGTTCAGGGTTTTTAAGAGTCGTCCATCAGCCGCCTTCCCGAATATGAATCGAAGAAAATTTCGTTTGGCGGCTGATGGACGACAGTACTAAACCACCCTTAATGTCATCCTCCGAAGGGGGAACTTGTGAGTCAATTGCACAAAATGCTTTTTTGTTATTGCTTCTAATTATTGGCTGGTTGTTAGTTTGGATGTCATTTTGATACTTTTGAAAAACGATTATCTTGTATGAATGGCATGAATCTTTTGTTTATTCTATCAGAAGATTAGTATTTTACATCAAACAATTTTTTTAATGCTTCAATATTTTTGGGTTTTTATAGGGACGTTCCTGTGTGATGTAATTCCTCTTCCATTGCCACCTGCTTTTACGGTAATGGTTTTCTTCCAGATTAAATTCGATTTAAATATCTGGCTGGTGATTGTAACGGGAGTTATCGGATCAGTCTTAGGCAGGTATGTTCTCTATCTTTATATACCGAAGATTTCTGAAAAATATTTCAACGAAGCAAAAAACAATGAAGTAAAATTCCTGGGAAAGAAACTGCGGGAACGGGGAATAAAAGGGAGCTTATTCGTTTTGCTTTATTCCTTGTTACCACTTCCGACTACCCCATTATTTATAGCTGCAGGTATAATAAAACTTAAACCAATAAATATATTTCTTCCGTTTCTCATTGGAAAATTTATCAGCGACTCACTTTCTGTTATACTGGGGAAATATGCAGCAGTAAATGCCGGGGAATTATTCCATGGCTTAGTTTCATGGAAATCCATTTCCGGCTTTCTGGTATTTTTAATATTGTTATTTATGTTTGTTTTCGTAGATTGGATAACATTAATTCAGCATAAGAAATTTCAATTACGGTTTAAGGTTTTCAAGTAATCTTAAAAAGCTTAAATCGGTAATGGCTCAATTTGAAGTTTACTGAGTTTCTTTGCGAACGATAAACCATTGCGCACTTTGCGGTTAAAAACAGCCTTGCGGCTGTAAGAATTTAACCGCAAAGATCTCAAAGACAGATTCGCGAAGAACACAAAGACAATGAGGTTGAAATTGCCCCACTATCATTAAGACTTACATACGATACTCCTTAGAATATTTGTTTAAATTTACATCATATGAATACACTTTTTAAAATTTGCTTGTTGGTCTTAATTATTTGCCACACGGCATTTTCATTCTCAGGTGCAGCTTCCACCGGCGATATAAAAATATATTTTAATAACCCTGTAGATACAACGGTAGCCACAAGTAAGAATGCCATCTATCTTCATAATACAATCGATGACACGTTGATTGCCTATATCAATCGCGCAAAGTATACAATCGATGTGGCTGTATACAATTTCATTCAATCTTCTTCTATTTCTGACATTGCCGGAGCGATTAACAATGCTTACGCAAATGGAATTCGCATTCGCTGGATTTATGATGGCAGTTCTTCAAACAGTGGAATCTCCCAGTTGAATTCGGCCATTCATACCCTTGCCAGTCCGGTTTCTGTCGATTATGGAATCATGCACAATAAGTTTATGATTGTTGATGCGAATTCGCCGAATGACAGCGATGCCATTGTTTGGACGGGTTCTACAAACTGGAACTCGGGCCAGATGAACGAGGATGTAAATAATGTTATCATTCTCCAGGACAAGGATCTTGCATTGGCATATACAAATGAATTTAATGAAATGTGGGGCGATACAGGTTTAGTGCCTGATTTAAATAATTCAAAGTTTGGTCCTGATAAGAGCGATAACACGCAACATATTTTCAATGTAGGAGGGAAAACTGTCGAATGTTATTTTAGCCCGTCAGATAATACGAACGATTACATACTTGATGCATTAAATAGTGCGAATTCGTCTATCTATTTTGCAGTTTACACATTTACGTTGAGTCAGGATGCCTATGCAATCCTTGATAAAATTCAAAACGAGGGAGTGTATGTCGCCGGAATAATTGATCAGTTCAGCATGTCGTATACTCCGTATTCAATATTAAGCCCGGTAATGGGAAATTTATTGCGAGTTTATTTTCAGTCCAATACCCTTTATCATAACAAGCTTGTAATCGTCGATCCATGCGATTATACTTCTGATCCATTGGTAGAAACCGGTTCGCATAACTGGACATTCTCGGCCAATACCGAAAACGACGAGAATACATTGATCATTCACGATTCAACAACTGCGAACATTTATTATCAATCGTTCAAAAAGGATTTTGCGAATGTTGCAGGAATGCTTGCAACCTGCGGGACGATAGGAGTGGAGGAGTTGTCGGAGAAAAATCCTGTGATAGTTTTTCCAAATCCTTCCGAAGGGAATTTCGACATTGAAACGTTTGGTATTAATTATAAAAAAGTATTCCTTTCAGACGTGACTGGTAAATTGATTTTCGAAAAGAAAAACTATTCCGGTGATAAATTTAATTTGAATGTTTCGGGATTACAGAATGGAGTTTATGTTCTTTCTTTGGAAGGGGAGAAGAAGATAAACCGTTTGAAAATAATTATTCAGCATTGATTTGGATGTGTTACGTTCAACCCCCTCAGGGTTGGGGCAGCGGCAGATTATTTACCCCGAATTGCATTCGGGGTTATTAATATTAAAGCCCTTCAGGCTTTAATCCGAAGAGATTGAAAATAAATAACCCGCCATGTAATGTCGGATGGAAAAGTGAAGTCCCCATTTATTACTTTCAACTTTTATAATCCTGAAGGGATTGAATTTAAATAACCCGGCATGCAATGCCGGGTAAAGTAGCGCAGCCACTCCCAACCACGAAGTGGTTGAACAAGTTACACCTACGGCAGATAATTTCCCTCAGGCTTCTACTCATAATTTTAATCCCTTAGAAATTATATTGAATAACATGCGTTGAGTTAATTGTAAACACCTTATTTAATCCCGAAGGGATTGAAAATAAATAACCCGGCATGCAAGGCCGGGTAAAGAAGCGCAGCCAATCTCAACCACGAAGTGGTTGAATATTTTTTGCAACAGTAATTAACCTCCAAATGATTTTGCAATCTTAGCTCCCAAAGCAGCATTACTTTTCACTAGCGAAATATTCGCTTCCAGACTTTCTCCACCTGTTTTATCAGAAATCGTTTTAAGTAAAAAAGGAGTAATTTCTTTTCCTGTTATATTTTTTTCTTTAGCTTCATTCAGTGCCTGACTGATATATTTTTCCATTTCTGAATTTGGTATTTCAAATTCAGCAGGAATAGGATTTGCGATAAGAACAGATCCGGATAATCCGATTTCCCATTTTACTTTCAGCATATCTGCAATTAATTTCGGATCATCGATTCGCAATGGAGATTTAAATCCGCTTTGACGCGAATAAAACGCAGGAAATTCATCTTGTCCGACGGTGACTACCGGGACTCCATGTGTTTCTAAATATTCGAGGGTAAGTCCGATATCCAAAATCGATTTCACGCCTGCCGAAACAATTGCAACCGATGTGCGCGACATCTCAAACAGATCTGCGGAAATATCCATTGTATTTTCAGCATCACGGTGAACGCCACCAATTCCACCAGTCACAAATATTCTTATCCCTGCCATTTGCGCTATTCGCATTGTAGCTGCTACTGTTGTGGCACCGGGAATTTTATTACTGATCACAGACGGCATATCTCTCAGGCTTACCTTCCAGACATTTTTGGTATTTCCCAAAACATCCAGCTGATCGTTCGATAGTCCGACACATATTTTCCCATCGAGAATCGCAATCGTTGCCGGGATCGCACCGTTTTCTCTTATTATCTTCTCAACTTCTATGGCTGTCTGTACATTTTTTGGATACGGCATTCCATGTGCAATGATGGTCGACTCTAAAGCAACCACAGGTTTTTTCGTTGCAAGTGCTTCTTTGATTTCGTCATTGATATTTAAATATCCGTCACTCATCTTATTTATAGTTTTGAAAAGTCTCCTCTAATAATTCTTTATTGAGATTTTTATTGATTGCTCCTTTAACCTGTAACACAAGTGCCGACAATGAATGACCGTAACGAAGACAATCTTCATCACTCTTTTTAAATACATGGCCATGAATCCATCCGGCAAGTGCAGCGTCACCGGCGCCGGTAATATCCACAACATTTACTTCAGGAGCATCTAATTCAAGGATCGAATCCTGCGATATTATTTTCGAACCATTTTTACCATTCCTCAGCCACAATTTTCTTATCCCACCTGAAAGAAGTTTATAAATTAATTTCATTTCATCATCAACAATTCCTTCGCCTGCCAGGGCTGCCATTTCATCCTTATTCGGAGTTATGAGAAGTGTATTGTCCAGGTTCGAATTCTTAAGTTTCATTGCCTTCCTGATCGAAACAGGTTCAATCACAAAGTCTGTATTTACTTCCCTGCAAAAATTCAATAGCCAATTCATGCTTTCGACACTAAGGTTGCAGTCGAAAACAATAAGTGATGCTGATCTAAGTATTGAAATATTTTTCTGTAGTAAATCGGGCGTTACAAATATTTCTAATTGACTGCTTGCTGCACCGGCAAACAATTCACCCTCTGGAGAAAGGATTGCAACATATTTGCCGGTTGGGGAATCATTAAATATGGAACCGGAGTGTCCGATCCCACTTTTCCTGCACTCATCCGCAAGCCATTTCCCATCGTCATCGTTTCCAAAATGAGAAATGAGTTCAACGTTATGACCCAGGAGTCCTAAATGACCGGCAATGTTACAAGCTACTCCGCCTGGTGAACGATTTAATTTTGCGGGATTGGAAGTTCCTTCTAATGGAGTTTCCAAACAAGTATAACTCTCATCGACCAAAGCTGCACCGATGCAAACAATTGTGTTTTTTTCCACCGTTAAATTATTCTGATTCCAAGTACTAAAACGTCATCCACCTGTTCCTGTTTCCCTTTCCAATTTTCAAAAAAATCTTTTAGGAATTTTTTTTGATCGTCCATTTTTAAATTCTGAATGCTTACTAACACTTCCTTAAACTTTTTTGTCATCATTTTCTTTCCCAGCTCGCCACCAAACTGATCTGCATAACCATCTGTAAAAATATAGACGCTGTCATCTTTCTCAAGCTGGATAAGATGGCTGTTGAATTTTGAATCGTGTAATATCTGCAATCCTCCAACTGGAAATTTATTCGCAGCATGAATGATTATTTCATTGTTACGTACAATCCACAGCGGACGGTTCGCACCGGCATATCGCAGTTGATTTTTCTTAATATCGACCGAACAAATGGAGACGTCCATTCCATCGGTCGAATCACTGTTGCGCTGGTTGAGCGCAATAATCATCTCTTCGTGTAAATTGTCGAGGATAATTCCCGGGTCTTTAATTTTCTTTTCGTTAATGATCTGGTTCAGCAGGGAATTACCGATCACACTCAGGAACGCTCCTGTAACACCATGACCCGTGCAATCGGCCGCTGTTATTACTCCGCCATCTTCATTCGGAAAGAATGAATAAAAATCTCCACTCACAATATCTTTCGGCAGGTAAAGAACGAACGAATCAGGAAATGTCTTCTGAATGATTTTAATATCCGGTAGAATAGCCGCCTGTATTCGTTTCGCATAATTCACATTATCGGTTATCTCCTTATTCTTCATCATCAGCTCTATCGTACGCTCGTCGACAAGCCTTGTCAATTCAGCCTCGCGGTTTTTGAATTGATTAATGATAGATTCGTTTTGTCTCCTCAGCCTTCCTGTAAGTGTGCTGATCATTTTCTGAGTTACATCGGGTTGACTCTGCAACAGGGTGAAAAATAATTCGCGTCCGATAGAAATTGTTTTCACTTCGTCAACTGCGGTTACAGACATCGAACGTGGAGCAGCATCGAGCAGTGAAAACTCGCCAAAAAAACTGCCTGCCTCCAGGTAGGCAACCGTATGTTCGCCGTCATGAATCTTGACTTTACCCGCAGCAATAATAAACATCGAATCGCCGTGATCTCCTTTATGAATGATCGGTTTACCCGGGATAAATGAAATAATTTCTAACTTATCCGCAAGTTGATTTAACAGGTCTTTTGGAATTCCATGAAATATATCAAGCTTCTGCAGTAAAATTAATATCGAATCCTTATTCATAAAGTAATTTATCAGGCCCGCACAATTTTCAAAGTTAATATTCCTCCATCTTCTGAGTAGATGCGAAGAAAATAAATTCCGGGACTGATATCTTCGAAGTTAATTTTTGTTTTTGAGGAGCTACATTGGATTTTCCTGATAAGTACACCGGAAGTATTAAATAATAAAGCAGACGTTTCCTCAGCAGAAAGATCAAGAGTAAGAAAATCTTTCACCGGGTTAGGATAATATTTAATTCCTTCGACTCCATTAGGCAGCGGGACATACGATGCCGCGCATCCTCCCCAGAGATCAAACAAACTCTGCAGTGTATCTATCGGTTCGATTTGATTCGGATACGTGTTAACTGTGATATCAAGGAATAAATTTCCGGCGCTGTCACCTGGATTTGCGACTCTTATAAAAGATGAGAAAGAAGAAATTCCGAATGAATTACAACGCGTGTCTGCACCAACAACTTTAGCACCCTGGAGTGCCGCCATCAGTTTACATGCGAGGTTCCCGGAAGTATTTATAAATCGCGCCTCCATCGAATCGAGAATCTGCTGTCCAAGTAAAATATTTCCTTGGATGGAATAAGTAGGTCCTGTAATATGATTCTTGTAATCCATGCAGCCAACTCCTGTAAATGCCGCACTGAGTCCACCGCTGTCGAGAGAAACTACACCGTATTGCCTGATCGAAGGATTACTTTGAAAATCGTGCGCAACAGCAGAATCTATAATTTGCTGTGGGGTATACCCAAGGTTCATATAATTCCTGGCCCGTATCTGGTTCACTCCGAGATACGCTGCCTGTGTATGAACAACACCAACTCCGGGATGAACATCGCTAATAATGATCGCGCTGGTAGCGGAACTGGCGATGCAGGTTGCGCCTGCGCTTCCGACTTGCCCGGTAACAGGATCCACTGCGCAGATTGAAAAAGTGTCCTGGGCAGAAGTATTTTTTATGATAAGCAGAAACCCGATCAGGAGGAGTATTCCCTGCCATTTATTCAAATCGATTGAGCGTTTAGAAGTTTTCATGATTATTTTTTCAAACAAAAACTATTAACTGCGGGAACATAAATTACATACAATGTATTAAAAATTACGAATATCATTCTTCCGGAAATTTGATAGTGTCTCAGTTTCAATGCTCCCTTCGACTACGCTCAGGGCAATGTCATTAAGTTAAACACAAGAATTCATAATAAGTAAATACAATTAGAAGTGACAGGCCCTTTAGGGCCGTACTTTTGTTAACACCAAGACTACACGAACACGTCAAGCCCCTTTAGGGGTGTACTCTTTAAACACAGCGCAAAAGAGTACGCCCCTAAAGGGGCTTAGCGCTATTGTATAGTCCAAAAGTTACCGGAAGCCTGGCCCTAACGGGCCTTGTAATTCAATAAATTGAAAACGAATACATCAATTAACTTAACTAAATGACATTGTTCGTAAAGACCATCTCAGTTTATTTTTTGTTATTCTCCTTAACTTAATGACATTGCCCTGAGCGCAGTCGAAGGGAGCAATGAAACTGAGACATTACCAGAATATATTATAAAAGAAATAACGCCTCCGATTTATTACCTTAACGGACGAATTTTAAATTCAAATACTTTTCATGTTAACAAACAACGATATCTTTAAAAAACTTCGCGTCGCGCTAAAATTAAAAGACGATGACATCATAGAGATTCTTAATCTCGTCGATTACAAAATCAGTAAAACAGAATTAAGCGCCGTATTCAGAAATGAAGACCATCCGAACTATGTAAAATGCGGCGATCAACTATTACGAAATTTTCTGAACGGGTTAATAATTTATAAGCGTGGTCCAAGGGATGAGAAAAAATAATTCTATTGCTCGTCAGGAATTCACAAATTCAATTTCAGGCTCTGGAACATTTACTGGAAGAAAAATCTGAAATTCGGTAAAGCTATTTGATTCCGAAGCAACTTTCATTTCGCCATCATGAACCATGATTATGTCGTGGCTGATGCTCAGTCCAAGTCCGGTTCCCTCACCTGAAGGCTTCGTAGTAAAAAACGGGTTGAATATTTTTTCAATAATGGTTTCCGGAATTCCTGTCCCATTATCAGTTACAGTAATCAGAATATTTTGTTTGGAAATAGTAAGCTTTTCAAGTTTAGTAGAGAGAGTAACCACAGGATGATAAGAATCATTTTCCTTCTGCCTTCTTTCATTGACAGCATAAAAGGCATTGGTGAGTAGATTCAGTATTACACGGCTTATATCCTCATACATGATTATAATCTTCGGAATGTTTGGCTCAAGGTCCTTGTGAAAATCGCATTTAAATCCGATGATCGTAGAACTCATTCCATGATATGCAATGTCTGCGGCATCTTTACATACAAGATTGATATCTGACAAGCGCTTCTCGACATTACCCGAGCGAGCAAATGTCATCATACTCTGCAGAATATTATTTGCCCGTTTGCCATGTTCGTTGATGATCTTGAAATTGCCTTTGAGTATACCTGCAACTTCATTCTTCTCTTCAGCATTTTCTGTAGACTGCAATTCCTCGGTTATTTCGATTCCGGACTCGGAAAAATTCGTAATAAAATTCAGTGGATTTTTTAATTCATGTGCAATGCCTGCAGTGAGTTGACCGAGAGATGCGAGCTTTTCTGATTTCACCAGGAGATCGCGTGCCTCATGAAAATCGTTCAGCGCTTTCTTCAGATTTGCATTTGCATATTCAAGCGTGTTGGTTTGTTTGAGTAATGATTTATTGAGATTGCGTGCACGCTCCTGGAAATACCCCGCAACACCAAACGCAATACCAAGAAAGAGCGGAGCAGTGTCGATTATGTAATGAATGGGATTCAGCTTGTGTACTAAAATAACTGCACTCCAGTCTAACACTAAACTTAAATGAATAACTACATCAAACGTAATTGCAACAACAGGAAAACATATGCCGAAAATAATACCGAACAGTGCATACTTGCATGTCGATGTTCCGCATTTTATTTTGAATCTGCCCATAGAGACGAGAGCGGAAATTAGTAATTAATTTTCAAGAAGCAAGTAGCAAATATCTAGTAGTAGTGTGTTCGTTTTAAAGCCTAAAAAAGATATGATAAAAAGTTTAATACGGATTTTGGCAAATGACTAACAAGTTCCTCCTTCGGAGGATGACAATTTGCGTTTTGTTATATCGTATCGAAAAATGCGCTAACGCTGCGTTCACTAAAGAAACCACTTTTGCGCATTTTTCGATACGACTATCCTCCAAACTGCAAGTCATCCTCCGAAGGAGGAACTTGTGAGTCATTTACCACTAACCTTGTATCGCTATTTTACTAAAATCAAATTGACCCGTCATTTAACGCGCACGGATTATACTAAATTGATTATTTATAAATCAAATTCAAAAGCGTTTCCCGTTTCATGTTCCGACTCATCGATTTGAAATCATAATGAGTTTCATCTTCGAGAGAATTACCAATCAAATAACCTAATCCGCCACCAATAAATAATCCGGCAAGTCCGCCCAGAACCGGGTATGCGGTTTCATTAACAGTCTCCTCAGCAAGCGCAGTTAGACTGGAATAGTCGGGTTCTGGTCTACTGACCAGCCCGATAACAACTCCTGCTGTAATGCCTGAAGCAGCACCAATCAGAAATCCACTTAATCCGCGACCAGGCCTGGTTCGATGATATTCATATATAGAATCGAATGCCAGTGAAATAATTCCATTGACGGTATTTGCAGACAATGAATCTCCGGAAAGATCGATTATAGTTTTTATATTTATCCTGCCACCTGAGGTAACGAGATATTTTTCCTTAGGAATTTCCTGGCAAACGACAGGTGATTTCAATGAAATTATTAGAAATATGGTTATTGGAAATTTCAAAAAAGAATTTTTCAAAAGCATATTATTAATTTATTTAAGAGTATCGAAAATGGGAAAATTAAAAATTAAATATATGGTTAAATCATGCGTTTTGCTATCTCATACTTTATTAAATATTCAGAATTATTGAACAGGTTTGATTTTTAATTGTTGAATTTACTTCTATAATTTTTTAAAACTAATTATTTTTATCTTTCGAAATGACTATTAACACTCATAAGTAACCCGCATGAAAACTAAATTTTTACTCTCAATTCTTCCTGCAATTTTATCGTTTGCAATTTTTACATCAGAATCTAAAGCGCAGAATTATATTGGATCGAATGGAAATAGCATTCAGCAAAAAAAAGTTGATAATCATATTTCAACTTTGTTGAGAGATGAAATTAGCAGAAACCTTAATCGTAAAAATCCGAGTATGGTGTGCACTGATACGGTTTATTCCGTCCTTCAAAACAAATTATATTTCTATTTCGGTAATACCTGCAGTCCATCCCCAAATTTATATTTCGAAATCTTCGGAAGTTATGGGGCCGCTGCTACGAACGATTCGGCAATCGTTTGGCTGATGACAGACGATAAGGATGGTCCTGGACCAAAAACTTCATTGCCTGATAGCATGGTTCCCGGACATAATATTCACAACACAACAAATCGTGCGAAATGGGTGGGCGGATTTACTCCTTCTTATATTTCAAACAGCCCCGGTCAATGGATTTCACCTTTTTCGTTTCAATACGGATTACCCTCTTTCTGGGCCGACTCCGGGAGATCACTTAGTTTTACTCCAATCGCATGGGACAGCACACATGCCGGACAACTTTTTGAAAAGGATAATTGTTTCGGATACGGACAACCGATTCAAAAAATTGTGATGAACGGAATTTATACAGAACATTTTTATTCATGCGACAGCGGAACTAATTTTCTTCATCTGATAGTCAAAGGTGGATTTCCACAATACAATCATTACAACGGCTATGGCGATGCAGCAACTTATAATCTATCTGTAAATTCTACATTTTATTCGGCACACTATAATGATACTCTTATAATACCTGCTGAGAATTTGAATTCAATTTTGATTACTGATTCTATTGGTGAAAATCAATTAGCGGATGGTTGCGTAACTTATTATGATACGCTTGTTTTGTATCCATCAGTTTATATAAGTGGGTTATCGACTAATGTCAATGACAATGCACCAAACGATACGTTCAATATTTTGCCGGCTCCTTCAGGAGCAATGCGAATAGATTTTCTTTGCAGTGACCCTGTTTCAAATGGTATATATTTATTGAATGCTCAGGGAGATACAATATATTATCAGTATCCGTTAGGAATAAGTGTGGGCACTGGCAGCATTGCAGATATACCGAGCTCTTTATTCGTTTACAATATTCCACTTACTGGGGGACCTTATCGCGTTGTTGCTACTAACGATTTGGGTTCGGGCTGGCAGGACTCAACCTGCAATGGCTTACAATATAACGGCTATCTTAAAATATTCGATCTCGCTACCGGTAATTCATTGTCATCTAAACTTTACCCGTTAGGGGATAGCATTTGCGGATCTTCCGGCAATTGGGTAGTGGACACATTTGGAGTCTATACGTTAACACAGTATAACAAGACACAAATTACCATCGATAACAATCCATCTTCTTTATCTGCAATTGATAGTTCCGGAAATGCAATATTTTCTCCTTCGACTGCCGGCGCAGGAACATATCAGATCACATTTTCATACAACGACATAAAATCAAACCTGTGTGATTTGGACACTACGATAACAGTCGTTGTTAATTCCACTGTTGGTATAAACCCCGTAGGAAGAGATGAGAATATTCAGATCAATAATCCGGTGCACGAACAGTTGATAGTCAGACAAAAAAACTCGAATGCCGACTACTTTGAATTGGTTGATGCGACAGGTAAATTTATTCTTCTTAAAAAATTATTGAAGGATCAATCGATTGATGTAAGTTTTCTTGCCCAGGGCGTTTACATCATTAAGTTTTTTGATTCAGGAAAATCACTGGTTGAAACAAAAAGATTGATTAAAGAATAGGGTAGGGTTTACGAATGGTAAACTCTCGATGCTACGATTAATCCATTCCTGATTTCGAGTACTTCGGCGACATTCATGTTTTCTTCTCCGGGAACTACACGTATGTATTCTATAAATACTCTCTCTTCAGATGGGGTTATTGTTCGTTCTAAGTAGGATAATTCCGGCAATCGATCGAAAGCATCTTTCCACCATTCTCTCATTGCTGATTTGCCTCGGATCAATCCGTTGGTTTCGGGTTTTCTTATTTTTAACTTGGGACTAAAATGTTCGGCGTTGTCGTCGTATAATGCCAGCAGATTTTCAAGGTTGTGTTCGTTGAAGGCGGATAGCCATTTTTTGGCGATGGTGTATGTTATCATTTAAAATGAAGAAAGTGTTGGGACAATTCACGTGTTATCAGAATACCCGACTGTCACATCAAATCTCTGTTGTTTTAAACATGCTTGTTCGTTGTTTTTATTTTGCATACTTATTTAATTCTGTTCTCAAAAAATTATTAAGATCTTTCTGTTTCACATTAAGAAATAAATCAATTGCATTGTAATAGTCCATATCAGTTTTACCGGTGTTTAAAAAGTCTTTCAATAACTTCCATTTACCTTTTTCATAAATAAGTTCGCATATCAAACCACCAATCACATACCTGTAATCAGTGTATTCATCAATTGATATTAATTTTAAAACATTGCTCAAATCTATTTCGGGATGTTTAAGTAAAAAATCGTTTGCTCTTTTAATATGCCAATTTAATTCTTGTCCCCTGCTTCCTCCAAGGAATGTTGCAAGTCCTTCATGAACCCATAAATGACAATTAGGATAATGCGGGTCAATAAAAATATGAATAAGTTCGTGAGGGTAATATTCTCCCATGCCGCCACAATAAACTTTATCATCACCTGCTTTGCCTTGTGGTTTTAACTTTCCGCTTGTTCCCCTTTCATAATCAAAACCTCTCAACCGTTCTATTTCATTAAAGTCATCTGCAAAATAATATTCGACTTGTTTAATAGGTACTCCAAAGTTTTTACAAACTTCAATTATAAAAGAATTTTGTTTCTCTGCTTTTGCAGAATCAAAAACATGATAAAACGGAAAGTAGTAATCAATGTATCCTGCTTTTTTATGATTCCATTCTTTATCCCTGTTTATGGGCAAAGCATTGAACAATTTGTATTCACCATTTTCCTTTTTTGCAAAAACATTTGTAATACACAAAATATTAGGCGGCTTTCCTGAGGAATCGAAAGAGCCAAAAAGGGATTTGATTTGATAAAGTCCATCGATATTTTTGACATTCAAAATAGTAACAGGAAAACCCATGTAAAGAGAAGGATCAAATTCACTTTCTAAAAAGTCAAAATGTTTATGTTCTGCTTTCTCTTTTGAGTTCCAATACGGGTTGTCATACAAACTATCAGGTTTTGAATTAAGATAATTTATCCAAAGTGTCACAACTTTTTTTGTTTCATTATCTGTTGTGTCTACAAGTTTGTCAATGGTAATTTTGGATTGTGCGAATGACGTTGTTGTTATTAATAAATAGAAAATGAGAAAATTAATTTTATTCATACTGTTTGGATTAGCACTGACGCAGTCAGTTTTCATTCGCCAATTTCTCCATTAAGATATTTTTGCAAAGATATGATGTTGCTTACGTCAACAACAACCTCATATCGCCAATCTACTAAAACTAAATTCCAATTATTACAAATTCTGGTTAGACACCTTTCCATTTTTTTACGATTTTGTTCGTCAGCCCAGGCCGGGAAGTATTTAAGCCAGATTCGTTCAACTTCATTACCTTTTCGTTCATAAATTATTGCGCATCCTGGTTCTCCATAAGCCGTTGAATACTCACTATCATACCGCTTTGAACCGTATCCGGTTGTGACATTGTCAAATTTTCTAAACAAACCATCTTCAAGAATATTTTTTAATTCAATTAATGGGATTATTCGATCAGCTGTCTTAACTTTTTTCTCTTTTAGAACATGAATCTTTGAATAACCATATTGACTGGAATGATTACGATTGATTTCATCTATTTCATTCATGTCATTATTTATTTCATTAAAGCTCTCTCTTGGCAATAATTCTATTCGACAGAAGTCATCTTCGTGATAATCCAATACATGACCTTTCCATGGAGATTCTAACTTCTTTCGTTTAAAAATGTCTAATAATCCCATGTATTCCGAGTGTTTAAATTGACAATAATGTCCAAGAATTGCCGCAACACTTTTTTCTCGGGCTGAGCTTGTCGAAGTCCCAAATTTAAAAATTAAAAGAGAAAAAGTGTTGTAGCATTAAGGATGTTATGCGCATGCTCTACTCTTGAAACAAAGTTTTGTCTGTAACTATTTCTTTTCTTCTTTCATGTACAAATCCCACAACTCTTGTATTGGGACGGGTTTTCTACTATCGCTATTAATATCCTTTCCTTCCTTAGTCCAAAGAAATGGATAGACACTTATTCCCCAATTTCCATCAAGTGTTTCAATATCTTTTTTCCAATTTTCCCATCTGTAACCTTCATAATATTTGTTGAGGTCACCAGAGAAACAAAAGTTTAAGAAGTCGGAGTAACCCATTTCGGTTTGTTCCCATTTTAAATTATCCGGAGCAAAGTAAAATACTTTACCAATTCCTTCCTTGTTAAGTCCGCCTGCATTAATTGCAAAGAATCCTCCTAAAACATCATCCGCAATCAGCAGGAATGAAGGTTGTTCTCCAACTTTATCAAATGACTTTCCTTTATTCCAGTCCATCAAACTACGATTTAGGCGTTTGCAACCAGAGCCTAAAATTCTAATCCATCCGTTGTCAATTAATATTCCTCCAGTTTCATAAACAATTGCTCCCATCGGAGAACGAGTTGTGACTTGTGCCTGATACAATGCAGAATCAGCACGCAAAACATCTTTTGGCAAAATCTGAATTGAATTCTTTGCCTCTTTAATCCATTGCTTAACCAAATCCCAAGCTGGCTCTTGTTTATTTATGAGTTGGTCTAATGATTTCAGTTTATTTGTTTGTCCGAAAATAGTTATTACAGAAATAGAAAATGTGAGTATGATTAAAGTAAAATATCGTTTGTCCATTTCTTACAGTCTAGTTTTAGCTCGCAACGTCTAAGGAGTTACGCATAACGTGACGGGTATTGCCGCAGCACATTTTACCAAAGATAAAAATAAAAAGAGAAAATGTGTTGTGGCAATACCAATGTTATGCGACGCCAAACTCTCAATTTAAAATCGAAATAAGTTATTTTAGAACCATAGTCAATAGGAGAATAGGATAGATATAAGCTAGCGAGAGCGATATCCAGAAGAACCAAATGAAAATCCGATTCAGTAAACGACTCTCACTACTTTTATATAAGTATCTATCGACTATTTCAATTAACAAGAAAAACAAATTTACAATCCCGACATAAACCAAATAAATTGCAAAAGCAATTACAATAAATATTAATATTGTTTGAAATGCATCTCCAACAGCTTGATTTGTTAAAAAATAAATCAGAGCACAAATCACAACTACAAAAATTCCCGAGATAAATAGCGCTTTATTTAATCTATTTCTTGCTTTGTTCCAATTGTCGACTTTCTCTTTCAGTAAATTATCGTTCGATATTATTGACATTATTTTATTAAATTGGAATATTGTATTGTCTCCGCCATTGGTGGTGCATAACGTCCGGAGTATTGCCGCAGCACTTTTTACCAAATATAAAAATTAAAAGAGAAAAAAAGTGTTGTAACAATGCGACTGCTCCGGAGCTATTTCCTCACTAGCGAAGAAGTATGGTTCTTCACTCCTTCACAATTTTGCCTTGCTTAATCACACAGTTTTTATTTCTCACTTCATAAATATAAATACCTTTTGCAAGTTGTTCTGTACTTAAAGAAATAGTATTAATAAATTTTTGTTGCAATATTCGCCTTGAAAGTATATCATAAAGAATAATTTCACAATTTTCATTGTTATTTATCATAATATAAAGATAGTCGTTAAAAGGATTTGGAAACAAATCAAATAATGGTGAACTATTTATATCATTTAGGCTCATGGACGAATTGCAGTACATTGAATCAGTAGCTATGCAAACATCATCTATATAATAATACGCCCAGTATCTTCCAATTAGAGGAGGTAATTGAGACCAACCAGAGATTGTGAAGACCGTACTAATTGTATCATGAAAATTTCCAATAATAATAAATTTCTCTCCTCCTGATGCTAAATATTGACCTGAAATTTTCGTCCAACCAATCCGACTATTTAAATCGTTTGTCATGGGGTTTTCAAATTGTGGAATATATGATAAGACAGAATAATTATTAATGCTTGTATCATGAACTTCTACATTTGAAAAATACATTCCCATATTATTTGAAATATAAGGACAAGAATCTCCCGCACTTACATACCAAGAAACATAATAATTCATTCCAGCAACTAATGAATCATTTAGTTCTACCTGAATGTATTCTCTATAATTTCTTACTACAGAATTAGTAGTATTACAAACTGTAATTATTCCAACATAACCAGAACCACTCCGAGCTGTTTCATCGCCGAAGAAATTATGAGGATATATATGTGGAGTAAATGTGTCGCAAGCATTAAAATAATCTGGAGTTGTGAAATGCAGTGGAATGTTCCAGTTAGCTAAATACTTAACTTCAAATAAATTATTTGGGCAAGTATCATGAACTTCAAAACTTGAATTTGGCACGAGATTCTGCGAATTACAAATGTTACCAATCAACAATAAAATGATAAAGTTGACTTTCTTTTTCATAGGAGAACTGTTTGTGTTAACGTCACTGTTTGTTCGAAACGTTAAAATGGCTGATAACAATTAAATATCTGCATGTAAAATTCTATCTGTATGCATTCACCATTTCAAATATACATGAATTACTACATATTTTAAGTTACATCAAGATCATATTTAATCATAACAATCTGCGTCATCTGCGTTCCATTTCTTCGAGAATACTTTGTAAGTTTGCGCTTAAAGTAAAAAGACTTCAATGAGTACCGAAAAAGGCCCAAATTTTTTAGAAGAAATTGTTCGCGACGATGTTAAGTCGGGCAAACATGATGGAAGAGTATTGACACGTTTCCCGCCCGAACCCAATGGCTACCTCCACATCGGTCACTCGAAATCGATCTGCCTGAACTTCGGACTGGCAAAAGAGTTCGGCGGACAAACAAACCTGCGTTTCGACGATACCAATCCCGAGAAAGAAGAAACCGAATATGTCGAAAGCATTAAAGAAGACATACGCTGGTTAGGCTTCACCTGGGCTAACGAATTTTATGCTTCCGATTATTTTCAGAAACTATACGACTTCGCTGTTGAGCTGATAAAAAAAGGACTCGCTTATGTCGACGATTCATCAGCAGAAGAAATCGCCGCAACAAAAGGAACTCCTACCGAGCCTGGCAAAGACAGCTCTTTTCGGAAACGTACCGTCGAAGAAAACATCGACCTCTTCGAACGCATGCGTAAAGGCGAATTCAAAGACGGCGAAAAAGTTTTGCGCGCAAAGATTGACATGTCGTCGCCCAACATGCACATGCGCGACCCGATCATGTATCGGATCAAACATACACCACATCATCGTACCGGCGATAAATGGTGCATCTACCCGATGTACGATTACGCACACGGTCAATGCGATTCGATCGAAAAAATTACTCACTCTGTATGCACACTCGAATTCGAAGTGCATCGTCCGCTGTATGAATGGTTCATTCAGCAACTCGGAATTTTCCCAAGTCATCAGTACGAATTCGCGCGACTCAATCTCAACTATACTGTGATGAGCAAGCGAAAGCTCCTGCAACTCGTCACCGAAAAACACGTAAGCGGCTGGGACGATCCGCGAATGCCAACCATCAGCGGACTTAGAAGAAGAGGCTATACTCCCGAGAGCATTCGCGAATTCTGCGACAGGGTAGGAGTGGCACGTCGTGAAAATGTTATCGACGTCGGTCTCCTCGAATATTGTGTTCGCGAAGACCTGAACAAGAAAGCAACGCGCATCATGGTCGTTACTGATCCGATTAAACTTATCATCGATAATTATCCCGACGGTAAAAATGAAATACTGAAAGGCGAGAACAATCCCGAAATGGAAGATGGAGGAGAGCGTGATATTCCATTCAGTAAAGAGTTGTGGATCGAGCGCGACGATTTCATGGAGAACCCTGGTAAAAAATATTTTCGCCTCGGGCCGGGATTAATGGTTCGTCTAAAGAGTGCCTATATAATAAAGTGTGAGTCGTTCAAAAAAGACAGTTCAGGAAACGTTTCAGAAATTCACTGTACATATATTCCGGAGAGCAAGAGCGGAAATGATACGAGCGGCATCAACGTAAAAGGAACGATTCATTGGGTAAGCGCTACCGATGCGATTTCATGCGAAGTGCGTTTGTACGATCGGCTTTTCAGTTCTGAAAATCCTTCGAACGAAGAAGGTGATTTCAAAACCTATATCAATCCAAAAAGTCTTGAAGTTATTTCCTCCGCTTACGCAGAACCGTTTCTTAAGAATGCAAAAGCCGGAGATAAGTTTCAGTTTATTCGCAAGGGATATTTTTGTTGCGATAAGGATTCTACTTCATCGAAGATTATTTTCAATCGCACTGTTTCCCTAAAAGATTCATGGGCTAAGCAACAACAACCGGCTCTCGTGAAATAAAAGTGTTTTGCTGGAAAAGTTTCACGCAAGGTTTTTCAAAAAAAATTTCACGCAAAGAACGCTAAGGTCCCGCAAAGGAAAAACGCAAAGAGATTCGACTTTTCGAACTTTGCGTGTTTTTTCCTTCGCGTTCTTTGCGTGAAATTTTGCGTGAAATTTCCCGCAAAGAACACTTAGGTCCCGCAAAGGAAAAACGCAAGAGATTCGATTTTGAGAACTTTGCATGTTTTTTCCTTGGCATTCTTTGCGTGAAATTTTGCGTGAAATTTCCCGCAAAGAACACTTAGGTCCCGCAAAGGAAAAACGCAAAGAGACTTTGCGAACTTTGCGTGTTTTTTTCTTCGCGTTCTTTGCGTGAAATTTTGTGTGCAATAAAAACTTGTTCTCGCAAAATAATTTACGTGATTTATCATGAGTGTGTCATGCAATCGTCGTGGCACACTTTTATTTTTTTCATATGAGAAACAGAATCTGGATTTTATTTTCTACACACTGTGGAACACCGCTACTGATCAAGGTTTTCAAACCTTTCATCTGACATAATTAGTTTTAAAAATGAAGTTACAATACCGAATGTTGAAACGGCTAATTGTGTATTTATCTTCGTAAAACAATTGGGTAAAATAATTCTCAGCACGAAGTTGAGATTATAATTCCAAAAAAAATTTCCGGATTAATAACTCCGAACACCTGTTGAAAAAACAATCTAAGGTGTAGAGATGGAAACTTGTGTCAACTGAAAAAAACTAATCTATTCAAACGAGTAACCAATAACCAATAACCAATAACCAATAACTAATCCGCAGGATGCTGCGCATAACTAATAACCAATAACCATTAACCAATAACTAATAACCAATGATGAGAACAAAAACTAAACTATTTTTATTATCAGCATTATTAATGATGAGCATTTCTGGCTTTGCTCAGAATGTCCGTGGATTCTATCTCCAGGATGTCGGCGATTGGCTGGGAAATGCAACAAAAGAGAATCAGATTCTTTCCTATGCACAAGGAAACGGATTTAATTATATCCTGTTTTATGACCTTGGCGATATAAACTGGACAAGTACAACTGAAAAAAATCAACTCGGAGCTTTCATCAGAAAAGCTAAAACAACATACGGCATTACCCAGGTTGGTGGTGTTGTTGAATACGCCGGGTATGTATCTCAGAAATTAATTCCTTACAATACTTCAAGAACCAGCAGTCTCGAAAAATTCGATGTGATAAATCTTGAATTCGAATTCTGGGTTACATCAAGTATTACTTCTTCTTATTGCAGCAAATTTCTTAACGCAGCCGGTATGGCCTGTACAAAAGCAGGTGCATGGCAATTTGCATGGAGAGAATTAAAAGCCATCGATGCGCTTTGTGCAAGCAATGGATTGATCTCTGAAGTTTATCTTGGATGGCCAGATGCTTCGCAAATGGCGTCGATCGTTTCTAAAGCGGACAGGATTCTTTTATCGGCTTACCGTCCTACCGATAGCGACATCTATACGTATTCGAAACAACGAATGAAAGATATTGCAGTTAATGGAGGTACAACAAAAGTAATTACATTATTATCGAGCGAAACTACTTTCATGGGACCATGGCTTAGTTCACATCCTCAGACTCAACCTTATCAGACAATTTCCGCTGCTCTTAATGCAGAGACAGGTTCGTTCAAGAATAATATTAGTCTGCAGGGTTACCAGTGGTTCACATATAAATATTTACCGCATACAATTCTTGCTACTGCCTCAATCACTGCTAATGGACCACTTAATTTTTGTCCGGGCGGTTCCGTAACATTAACTGCAAATAGTGGCAGTGCATATTTATGGACACCAGGCGGTCAGACAACACAATCAATCACTGTTTCTAATCCCGGTTCTTACAAAGTTAAAGTTACAAACTCAGGAACAGCGGTTACTTCTTCAACAGTTGTTGTTACAAATTCAGGAACAGGTTCTGCTCCTGTAATTACAGCTTCAGGTCCAGTTGCATTTTGTCCGGGCGGAAGCGTTACACTTACTTCTACATCTGCAACATCGTATAACTGGTCAAGCGGAGAAACAACACAATCTATAACAGTAACGAATCCTGGAAGCTATACAGTTTCAACAGGAGGAGTATGCGGAGGCACCTCTTCTGCAGTAGTTGTTACAAATGTTTCATCACCGGCAGTTCCTGTGGTTACTGCAAATAGTTCATTGAATGTTTGTCCGGGAACCGTTCTTACTCTTACATCTTCACAAGCGAATGGTTATCTCTGGTCGAACGGAGCAACAACAAGATCAATTGCCGTTTCTTCAGCAGGCGATTATACTGTGAAAGCTTATAACGGACCGAATTGTTTTGCAGAATCAACACCAAGCACTGTAAATCTTTTACCTGCTGTTACTGCCCCTGTAATTACAGCCAGTGGTTCAACGACATTAACAGCATCGCAACCATCAGTCAGCCTTACTTCAACATCAGCAAATGCATATTCATGGTCGAATAGCGATTCATTGCAAACAACTGTTATTACCGAACAGGGAAGTTACAGGGTTACTGTGACCGGAGCGAATGGATGCAAAGCCACTTCAAGTCCGGTGATTGTAACAGCTAACGGATGCACACCACCTCCAATTCCAACGATTACATCGAGTGGTTCAAATCTTCTTCTGTCCGGACAAACTGTAACACTTACTTCAAGTGGTACTGGTGGATGGTTGTGGTCGAACGGTGCAACTACTAAATCAATCACGGTTAGCAATGCAGGAATTTACTCAGTAAGAAATTATAATAAGGGATATTGTTTTTCTATTTCATCACCTGTAACAGTAACAGTATTGTTGCCGCGACTCTCTTCTGATGAAATTGAAACAGCTGAAACTAATTTTTCAGTTTATCCGAATCCTTCAATCGACCAGATCAATCTCGTCTTTACTTCTGCAACAGAAGAAACATATAATCTGAAATTACTGGATATATCAGGACGTGAAATACAAAATCTCGAGATCGCAGCTACAACTGGAGAAAATCGCGCTCAAATGAATCTGGCCGATCTTACAAATGGAATATACCTTGCTTACCTGATCAGTGGAAATCAGAAAAAGGTTATTAAAGTGATTAAGGAATAACACATTTACAACAACTGGAACATTGAAAAGGCGGGCTATCAACCCCGCTTTTTTATTTTAAGAAGATGAGGAATGTGTCACTTTTGAGTTCTGGTTCAATCTGAAAGTTATAATCTTTGTGTTCTTTGCGAATATGTATTTGAGATCTTTGCGGTTAAAAACAGCCATGCAGCTGTAAAAATTAATCGCAAAGGGCACAAAGGTTTCTCGCAAAGGTCGCAAAGGAGTCTGTAAATTTCATACTGAACTATGACCCACTTTTGTCGTTTTTTTGCTCCATTTTAACAACTTTGCATCCCCGTTGGATTTAATTTTATCCTTTATGTCAGAGTTATTTTAGTCCTAAACAGTAGGCAGTTATAAGTTCAATTGTTGATAAGTTAAGCGATTGTAAAGTCCTGAAAACCCTGTCAACATTGCTATTTGACACTTTGTACCCAAGATGAATTTAAAAACCTCTTGTCGATTTTGGCACATATAAGAATATATTCGCAACCGAAACGATGGGGAAATTTTTCCCAAGTTTTTTAAGAACAGTTTCGAAGTATCGTGTACATTTTCTGACGATGCGAAATAGTAAACAGGATTAAAATTATTTCTTACAAAAAAATTTAAAATTACCATGATTGGAAAAAACACAAAACTATTCTTTTTAGCTACTCTGTTAATGATGAGCGTTGCATCTTTCGGACAAAATGTTCGTGGATTTTATTTGACTGATGTTGGTAGTTGGTTAGGTGATGCTTCTGAAGAAAATGAAATTCTTCAATATGCACAGGGTAATGGATTCAATTATATTCTTTTTTATGATCTCGGCGACATAAATTGGAATAGTTCTTCTGAAAAAAACCAGTTAGGTGCCTTTATTCACAAAGCAAGAACTCAATACGGCATAACGGAAATTGGCGGTGTCGTCGAATATTCAGGTTATGTTACTCAAAAATTAATTCCTTATAATAATTCACGCACACGCAATACAGAAAAATTCGATGTTATAAATCTCGAATTCGAATTCTGGGTTTCTTCAAGTATCTCCGGTTCATATTGCAGTAAGTTTCTTAACGCCGCAGGAATGGCCTGTACAAAAGCAGGTGCATGGCAATTTGCATGGAGAGAATTCCAGGCAATCGATAATCTCTGCGCAGCAAATAATATGAAGTCTGAAGTTTATCTCGGCTGGCCTGAACTTGACCAGATGCAGAAACTAGCAGGCCGTGCCGACAGGATTCTTTTATCTGCTTATCGCCCGACAGACAGCGACATCTATCAATATTCAAAACAAAGATTGAAAGATATCGCAAGCATCGGCGGAACAACAAAGGTCATTACATTAATGTCAAGCCAGTCTTCTTTCATGGGTCCGTGGTTAAATTCACATCCGCAGACTCGTCCATACCAGACAATGTCAGCCGCTCTTGCTGCCGAGACAGGATCTTTTAAGCAACATATTAATTTAGAAGGTTACCATTGGTTTACATACGACCGCATGCCGCACACCATGTTGGTTACGGCTTCAATTTCTGCCAGCGGCCCGTTAACATTTTGTCCGGGTGGCAGCGTTACATTAACTGCAAATTCAGGCTCACAATATCTTTGGAATCCTAATGGCGAAACAACTCGTTCAATCACTGTAACAACTGCCGGTTCTTATTCGGTAAGAGTAACTGATGCGAATGGAACAAATGTTACATCTGCTCCTGCAGTCGTTTCTAATAATGGGTCAGGTGCAATACCAACTGTTTCAGTTTCCGGCCCGGTTTCTTTTTGTCCCGGTGGAAGTGTAACTCTCACTTCGAGTTCTGCTAACTCTTACTTATGGACCAACGGTGCAACTACACGTTCAATCACCGTCACTACTTCAGGAACTTATAAAGTAACCACAGGCGGCAGCAGCTGTTCAGGTACTTCTAACGGTGTAGTTGTAAATGCGAATTCAACTCCTCCGGTTCCTACAGTTACTGCAAACGGCGCTTTGGGTGTTTGTCCGGGAAGTGTTCTTACTCTTACATCATCAGCAGCAAACGGGTATAAGTGGTCAAGCGGCGAAACTACACGATCTATAGTCGTTGGTGCAGCAGGAACATACAGTGTAAAAGCTTACAGCGGTCCAAATTGTTTCTCACAATCAACTTCGAAAACAGTAACCATGCTTTCAGCACCGGCAATGCCGAATGTCGCAGTGAGTGGATCCACTACTTTAGATTCGATAACAAATCCTTCGGTTACTCTTACTTCATCAACTGCAAGCGCATATTCATGGAGCAATGGCGCATCAACACGTGCAACAACAATCAGCACACAAGGAAGCTACCGTGTCACAATTACCGGTGCGAATGGTTGCAAGTCAACTTCAAAAGAAATAAATGTCATCAAAAACGGTTGTGTTCCACCGATTGCGCCGGTTATCATTGCAAGCGGTCCGACAACTTTCCGTTCGGGTCAAAACGTTGTACTCACTTCAACATTGAGCAGCGGTTACAGGTGGTCGAATGGTGCGACGACAAGGTCAATCACCGTTTCTTCGGCTGGAAGCTATAATGTAAGGTCGTATAATGGTGGTGGTTGTTATTCAACTTCATTGCCGGTGAACATTGTCGTTTTACAGACACGCGAAGCAAATCCGGAAATGACAGGCCTGACGGATATGAATGTTTTTCCGAATCCTGCGAACGACCAACTCAATATTGCTTTCAATGCGACAGTTGAAACAAAGCTTAATGTAAAATTAATCGACATATCAGGAAGAGAAATTCAGTCGATGGATGTTAATCCGATAATCGGTGAAAACAAAGTTCAGATGGATGTTTCTAATCTTACACCGGGAATTTATTTTGCATACCTGGTTGGAGAAGGGCAGAAGCAGGTGATGAAGGTCGTTGTTGAATAATAGATTTCGAATTCAGCTACCAATATATTTTTAGTGAAGAATGCGGGAATAACCTTCCCGCATTTTTTTTGCCTCGAATGGGAACGCGGATGACGCGGATGCGGCGGATTTCCGCGGATTAATAAAAAAGAACCATTGATTCCGCTGATCGATATTTGAATATCTCGATCAACGGAATCAGTGGTTCTTATCTTATAACCAAATGTGAATATTTAAGTCAAAAAAAATCCGTTTTAATCCGTCGCATCCGCGTCATCCGCGTTCCTATTGTTTGTGATAAAAAACTTCTATTATTGTTCTTTAATTGACTAATCGACTAATCCACTAATTGACTAATTGAAAACATGAAGGTACTTATCATCGGTGCAGGAAACATGGGCAGAACCTATGCAAGAAGTTTTCTTGCATCACGCTTCATTGCTGCGAAAGATCTTTTCATTCTTTGCAGGGATAAATCGAAAGCAAATTTTCTGAAGGAGGTTCCTGAGAGTAACATAAATGATCAGCCCGGCGCATTCATTCAGCAGGCTGATATAATGATTCTCGCCGTCAAGCCCCAGGATTTCAAAGCACTTTCGCAACAGGTATCACCTTTTGTTCAATCCGATCAATTGATACTTTCAATCATGGCCGGTATAAAAATAAAAACGATCACCGACGTATTGAATACACGCAAGGTAGTACGTTCGATGCCGAATCTTCCTGCACAGATCGGAATGGGAATGACAGTCTTCACAGCATCGAATGAACTAGACAGGAAAGAACTTTTTATCATACAGAACCTGATCAACACGACAGGTAAATCCGTTTACGTCGACGACGAAACTTTAGTCGATGCTGCAACTGCAATTTCAGGAAGTGGTCCGGCGTATGTTTACTTTTTCATGGAAGCGATGATACAGGCTGCGATAAAAATGGGATTCACCTTGTCACAGGCTGAGTTGCTCGTCAATCAAACCTTCATGGGAGCTGTGCATCTGCACAATCAAAGCGACATTACCTGTCGCGAATGGATCGAAAGAGTTGCATCGAAGGGCGGAACGACGGAAGCGGCATTGAGCATTCTTCAGACAGGAAAAGTAAATCCGAATATCGAGTCGGCGTTGTTTGCAGCGTTTAACAGGGCGAAGGAATTGGGTAGCTGATCTTAAATAAAAACCTGTTCCTAAATGAAAATTGATTTCAATTTCATCGGTTAACTACAAATCGCTCTACTGAATAATATTTCTCGTCAGAATACTTTAAGAGATAAATTCCATTCGGAAACTCACGAATATCTATCGAAGCGCCGCTGAAATTTGTATTGTCATATTCAGTTTTTCCGAGTTGATCAAAAATTTTAACCGAACAATTCGAAGTTGATTTCGGATAATGAATGTTTAAATTTTCCAAAGCAGGGCTAGGAAAAACAGAAATCAGATTGTCATTTCTGATTTCAGGAATATCTTCGATCCAGTCCTCAAGAAAGAAATCGTCGATGATCCAGCCATCGTGTGGAGTTGAATTGGTATCTGTAACATAGATAAAACGAAAAAGGATTGTATCAGAAAATCCTGATTGTGCCGAAGCCCAGTTGCTCATATCCAGGTCAAATGTTTCCCAGCCTGCTGTCGAACCTTTTAGAGTGGGGTATGTCGACATCCAATTCATATTATAGAATGCATAATCATGAAGAAGGTTTATCCAATTGTGGCCGTTGTCAGGAGATACATCGATATTACCAAAGTCGGTTGAATCTCCATCCATCATATACCAGAAATGTAAAGCGAAGAAATGAGCAGGCATATTATTATCCCTGACATGTTTTAAATAAAAAACAGAAGTCTCACCTCCTTGTACCGGATTAACAGTATCAGTCATAATCGCATTCGGAATTGATTTGGAAGAATTAAAATTTGTTTTCTGAGGACTACCGATTTGCCAGCTGCAATTCGGATTCGTTACTGTATCCCTTACAATCCTCTCAACATAATTCGGGCTATCAAAATCTAAAGTCCAGAACCATTGTCCGTACGACTTTGATAAAAAAAGTGAAAACAGAATTAAAAGTGTAAAATGTTTCATGGGATATATGGTTAGTGCATATTTGTTTTTTGTGCATAATTCCAAAAGTATTATCAAATATAAAATATTTTAATCTTTTCATTTCCCGCTAACTTTCAGAACCTAATTTCTATCTATGGCACAGATGTTTTATATCCTGTATTGAATCTTTTAAAATAACCTTAAACCAAAGAAAAATGGGAAATATTCTTTATTTGATCGCAGTAGTTCTGATAATAGGTTGGCTGGTAGGCTTTGTTGGATTTCATGTCGGCGGCGGACTTATTCACATACTGCTTGTTATTGCAATCATTGCAGTTCTGTTAAGAGTGATTCAGGGTAATAAGCCAGTTTAAATTATGCGATTGTGCATAATTGTTAAGCTGAGAATTATCATTTCCGTGTTTCTTCTATGAATGCTTCTGAATCTAGAATTTTCTTTGTGCTCTTTGCGATTCAGTCTTTGCGTTCTTTGCGGTTAAATTCGTGCAGCCGCAAGGCTGTTTAACCGCAAAGTGCACAAAGGATTATCGCAAAGATCGCTAAGAAACTTGGTCAACTTAACCTGAGTCGCAACGCTAAGGCTCATCAGTGGCTTTTATATTTAATTTGATTATGTTTGTTATCCAAGAATATAACAGCATCATGAAATTATTCACCACAATATTATTTCTTTTCTCCACGCAATTATTAATTGCACAGTCCTACAGCGGCCCCGAAAGCGTCGAATACGATTATGCAAATCATCGCTGGCTCATCGCAAACACGCAAAGTCATGAGGTGATTGCCCGGGATAGCAACGGAACTCTAACGGTTTTCGTCAGCGGACTCACCAGCGGTCCCTACGGAATCGAAATCGTAGGAGATACTCTTTTCTGCTGCAGCGGTGGTTCGATTAAAGGATTTCTACTTTCAGATGCTTCCCAGGTATTCAATATAAATCTCGGCGCAACATTTCTGAACGGAATCACGCACGATTTCAACGGTAATCTCTATGTAACCGACTACTCTTCAAAGACAATTTTTAAAGTAAATATTTCTGCACAGACTGATACAATGATTGCCTCAGGCCTCATTCAATCACCCAACGGAATTATATTCGACGAATACAATAACCGTTGCGTCTTCGTAAACTGGGGAAGCAACGCACCTATCAAGGCAATTACACTCGATTCGTTTATCGTCTCAACAATAACCCCAACCACACTTGGCAGCTGCGATGGAATTGCCCGTGATGGACAGGGAAATTATTACGTTTCGAACTGGAGCAATCAAAGTGTTGTTCGCTACGATAGCTCATTCCTTTCTCCACCGGTTACTGTGGCATCTTCTCTTCACAATCCCGCCGATATTTTCTACAACGTCGTCGACGATACGCTCGCCATTCCCAATGCAGGAAACAATACTGTAGATTTCATCGGATTCGGCACAACTTCGATTTCGGATCCTCTAACAGTTTTATTCATCTATGAAAGTGTTTATCCAAATCCTGCAATGAATCTGCTAAACATTCAATTCATTCAAACAGGTTATACAAAAATTTCAGTCTATGATATGAAAGGCAAACTTTGCATTGAAAAAGATATCGATCCAAATTTTGATACAGCTTCTTTGAATATTTCTGAACTTTCATCCGGCAGTTATGTAATTTCCATTATCAATAAGAATAATTCCCGGTTCATAAAAGAATTCATTAAACGATAATTCGATGGTATTTAAACATGCAATCAGCTGGTTCGAAATTCCGACGGTAGATTTAGAACGAGCTACCAAATTTTATGAAACTATTTTCGACATAAAATTTTTCCCGATGGATACGCCTAATCTCAAGATGCGGTTATTTCCTATTGAAGATATGATGAACATCGGTGGCGCTCTTGTCCATAATAAAGATTTTTACAAGCCGTCATCCACCGATGGACCTATGATTTATCTGAATGGCAATCCTGATGTTCAATTAATATTGGACAAGGTTGAAAAAGCCGGAGGTAAAATTCTGGTACCCAAAACACAAATTTCACCTGAGTACGGTTTCATGGCAGTTATGATCGATACGGAGGGGAATAGGATTGCGTTGCATTCCGTACCTGGATGATAGGAACGCGGATGACGCGGATGCGGCGGATTAAAACGGATTTTTTGTGACTTAAATAAATTCACATTTGATTATAAATAAAGAACCACTGATTCCGCTGATCGAGATATTCAAATATCGATCAGCGGAATCAGTGGTTCTTTTTATTAATCCGCGGAAATCCGTCGCATCCGCGTCATCCGCGTTCCCATTAAATCTAACTTGGAATTCTAGCGAATTATTCTAAATTTTGTAGTACTAAAACTCAACGCCATGAATTATGTTCAAAGAATTGAAAGCTGGGCCGATGGTCACCAGGCAAAGTGGATTGGCCTATTGCGAATTATTTTAGGATTGATAATTTTCCTGAAAGGAGTTTTTTTTATCATGAATACTGAAGCTCTCGGGGCGATGATTGCCAACAGCGCTTTCGATCTTTATGCAGTGATGCTCGTTCACCTAGTTGCCAGTGCACACCTTGTCGGGGGACTATTAATCATCATCGGGTTGATCACGCGGATCGCCGTTCTGTTTCAGATCCCAATCCTGATCGGAGCCATTATTTTTGTCAACTCAAAGACAGGGTTCTTCAGCATGCAGTCAGAGCTTAGCCTTTCAATTTTTGTTCTTGTCCTGCTGCTCTTTTTCCTCGTCTACGGCTCAGGCTGGCTTTCAGTCGATGAGTGGATGAGAAAAAATAAGGAGACTGATCATTAATTGAGAAATGGTTTTTTAGTAGTATTCAGTTTGATGATTTCTATTATCGGATATGTTTAGTTGCCCCGACCTTTAGGTCGGGGTCAGATTACGACTAATTAGGCTTTAGCCAAAATTTGAATTTGGCTAAAGCCTCAGTGTTCAGATTTAACCCCGACCTAAAGGTCGGGGCAACTAAAAGTAGTTTCTAATTTCAAATTGTTACACTACTAATTTTTTTCCTTCAGATCGATATTATTAAATACCTTGCCCGCTGATTTAATTTCTGATGCCGGGATTATTATTTTCTATACTAAAAATGCGTTGCCCATCCTGCAGGAAAGGCGACGTATTCATAAATCCCAATCCGTATTATTTTAAAGAAGCCGGACGCATTCATAACACATGTAAAATTTGCGGACAAAATTTTCGCCCCGAGCCCGGCTTTTATTTCGGTGCAGCCGTTGTCAGCTACCCGATGACCGTCCTATTTAATTTATTGATTGCATTTGTTTTTTATCTGATCGTCGGTGATATATTCAATCACATTTTTTCATTGATGATGACGTTGATAGTTGTTTCTCTTCTGGCTTTGCCATTAACATTTCGATATTCAAGAATACTGTGGCTGCATATTATTTTTAAGTATAAAGGACCTGTTAAGGAAGTTAATTGAAATTGGTATTACAGACTCTCGGGAAGTAATTTAATAGCGATACGGTTAAAAGTTGTTAATTTTCCTTTGTGAACTTTGTGTCTAACCTTTGTGAACTTTGTGGTTATTTTTTTTCTAATCACAAGTGTATTTTAACCAAAAAGTTCACCAGGAAAACCCTCAACTACACTTTAAAAAATAATTGTAAATTGGCCGGAATATCTACCCACTTTTAATCCATGAAAAAAGCCTTAGTTGTTTTTTTTATTTTCTTATCTGCATTTTCCATTGCACAGGAAGCTGAAAATGACAGTCTCGCCAAGGCTATACAAACTGCGAAGGACGATACACTTAAAGTTGATGGATTAAATTCTCTGAGTAGAAAATATTCTGCCACATCACCGCCGAGTGCTATTCATTTTGCAAACCTCGCCAAATCTCTGGGTGTAAGACTGGGATATAAAAAGGGGATTGCTTTTGCTTTAAAAAACATCGGACTTGTCTATTACAACCAGGCAAATTACGTCGAGGCTGCCACATACTGGCAACAATCACTAACTATGTTTGAGGAGATAGATTATAAATATGGTATAGCAAATCTTCTCGGAAACTTCGGCGCCTTGTATTTCGACCAGGGCGATGACGTAAAGGCGCTCGAATATGATTTCAACTCATTAAAGATTTCCGAAGAAATTCAAGATACTTTTCGAATTGCAAATATGCTGAACAATATTGCCTCAGTTTATCAAAACAAGGATAATACACAGCAGAAAGCCCTTGAGTTTTATCAAAGAGCATTACCATTGGCTGAAGTTGCGGCTAAAGACGAACTTGGAATGGATCTGCTTGGAAGTATTCTTGTCGGTCTCGGTGAAATTTATTTAAAGCGCGATTCGTCATTGATTAAAGAAAATCCAAATGCACTTGATACTGCAGTTTATTATTTTGATAAGTCGTTAAAAACTTTTGATAATACAATTCATGCATGTTATACATTGAATCAGCTCGGCAGGGTCTATATGATCAAAAAAGAATTTGATAAGGCAATTCAATATCAAAAGAAAGCAATGGAGTTGGCGACAAAATTCGAGTCGAAGAATGACATGACAATTTCCCTTGTTGGACTAGCCCAGACATACCAGCGGAAGGGTGATCTGAAGCTTTCATTGCAGGCATACAAGGAGGCCGAAGAGACGGGAACCGAAACAGATGCTGCTTATCGCCTGAAAGATATTTACGAGGGTCAAACTGAGATTTATTCCCGGCTCCGTGATTACTCAAATGCATTTAAATATCAATACCTATTGATAGGAGTGAAGGACACTATTTATAATATAGAAAAAGATAAAAAGCTCCAGGGAACTGAATTTCATTTTGAGATGGAGAAGAAGAAAGATCAGATTAATTTGCTGACGAAGGATGCACAGATCCAACAACAGGAACTTCATCGTCAGAAAATGGTGCGAAACAGTTTCATCGGCGGATTCGCAGTCGTGCTTTTGTTTGCCGGAATATTCTTCAACCAGAGAAATAAAATTTCCAAAGAGAAAAAACGCAGTGACGAACTTTTGCTGAACATCCTTCCATCAGAAACTGCGGAAGAATTAAAAGCCACAGGAACTGCGAAGGCTAAGAGTTTTGATACTGTTACGGTTATGTTTACCGATTTTAAAAACTTTACCCAGGCAAGTGAAAAATTAACTCCGGAAGAACTTGTTAAGGAAATCAATACCTGTTACAGCGAATTCGACAAGATCATCACCAAATACGGCATTGAAAAAATAAAAACCATCGGCGACAGCTACATGTGTGCAGGAGGTTTGCCTGTAACTAATTCGACTCATCCAGTCGATGTCGTTAAGGCCGGACTTGAAATGCAAGAGTTCATCGCCAGAAACAAACAGGAAAGAATTTCCATAGGCCAGCCGTTTTTTGATTTACGATTGGGAATTCATACCGGTCCAGTTGTCGCCGGAATTGTGGGAATAAAAAAATTCGCTTACGACATCTGGGGTGATACTGTAAATACTGCATCGAGAATGGAAAGCAGTGGCGAGATCGGAAAAGTAAACATCAGCGGAACAACTTTCGAATTGGTGAAAGATAAATTCAAATGCATTCACCGCGGCAAAGTAGAGGCGAAGAACAAGGGACAGATTGATATGTACTTTGTGGAAGCGGCGAAGTAGATCTAAATACTCTCTTTTATTTTTCGAAGATTCTCTTCCTTTTTCATTTTCCTCGAATTAATTGCAGTCTTCGTAAAGTATTTATGAGATTCGAGAAATTTTACCTGCATTTTCTTCCATTCTTCTTCATCGTGAACAATTCCAAAATATTTGAATTCATCAAACACTCTTTTTGAAATTTTAAAATAATCATCACGGCCGAGGTAGTCGAGATCAGCATCGCAGATAATTTCTGCCAGTTTGTTTTTAGGGTCGTGTGGAAAAGTTGTAGCAAGAATTAATTCGTTGACTTTATCGATCTTATTTTTATCGATTCCATGTGAAGTGAGAACATCTGTTGCAAGCATGCAGCTTTTCTGCTCATGGTTCTCCCTTGAATAAATGTAACCCGTATCGTGAAATACGGCGGCAATTTTTAAAAGTGATAATTCTTCATCACTCACGTTTTCGGCTTTGGCAATTCGCTCTGTAGCATGCAATACATCTAATGTATGATCAAAGCTATGGTAGCTCAGTTCAGCAGGTAATTTGTCCTTCAGCATTTTTAATATTTCATCCTCTATCTCCACAAGCGCATTATTTGTTGCCATGATTCAAAATTAAAATAATTTCTAATACATTTACAGGAGATAGGAAAACTAAAATGACTGAACAGAAAATTCCAATTGAGTCAATCGTAAACGTATTGAAGCAGGTGGAAATTTTTAAAAATGTTCCCGCTCCGGTAATCGAAGAATTAGCCGGTAAAATGGTTACTACCAGCCTGAAACCCGACCAAAGCATCATTGTCCAGGGTGAACGGGGAAGCAGCATGTACATAATATTTTCCGGGGAAGTGAAAGTTCATGATAAAGAATATATCATTGTAAATCTTGGAGCCGGGAATTTTTTCGGCGAATTTTCATTATTAGATGATGAGCCCCGGTCGCTGTCTGTTACATCGATTGCACCGACTGTTATCGGTAATATACAGCAGGCTGATTTTTATTCTGTCCTCAACAAACATCCCGAAATTACACGAGACATAATAAAGGTTATGTTGAAAAGGCTGAGAAATCAGAATCAACAGATCATCAATCAGCTGAGAGAAAAGCAAAAGGAACTCGAAGAACTTGTGCGAATACGAACTCTCGATCTGCGTCAGAAGAATGAAGACCTGGAGAATACTTTGAACGAACTGAAACGAACGCAGGAACAATTGGTGCAGCAGGCGAAGCTCGCATCACTCGGACAAATCACCGCCGGTATTGCCCACGAAATTCAGAACCCACTCAACTTTATCAATAATTTTTCTTCGCTTTCCAAAGAGCTTGCCGACGAAATTATTGCTGCTCAAAGTAACGAGGAAAAATCTGAAATTATTTCCGACCTGAAAGTCAATCTTTCCAAGATTGAAGAGCATGGCAAACGCGCCGACGGAATAGTAAAAGGAATGCTCATGCATAGTAAATCGTCTAAAGGCGAAAAACAATTGACTGATATTTCTTCTTTATGCGAACAATCTTTGAATCTCGCATTCAACAGCATCAGTACAAATTTTCCTACGCTTAATTGTGAAGTCGCAAAAAATTTTCCCGATAAAGCCCCGCAGCTTAAAGTCATTCCGCAGGAATTATCCCGCGTCATCATAAATATTTTTAACAACGCTTTTTATTCTCTCAACCAACGCGTAAAAAAAGAATCTAAAACCTATTCGCCTGTAGTAAACCTCGGAATAAGAAAAGACAACGGTTCAATTTTCATCAGCGTTCGTGATAACGGAACCGGAATTCCCGACAAGGACAAGGATAAAATATTTCAACCATTCTTTACCACTAAACCAACAGGGCAGGGGACCGGCCTTGGATTAAGCACAGGATATGAAATCGTAAAAGCTCATGGCGGTGAAATTAAATTTGAGAGTAGGGAAAATGAGTTTGCGGAGTTTACTATAAGGTTACCAGAGTAAAATTGTCTGAACTATGATTTTTGTGATTTGGATGATTGAAACGCTTTGGTGATTAATCATCATGATCATTCAATAAATTTCTGAACTGAGATTTTTGTGATTTAAATTATCAAAGGTTCGTACAACTGATTCACAAGTTTCTTTCAGAATGACGTGACTTTTGTTTTTTAAATGTCGACGATTTTGCAGGAAAAAAAATGATTGTTAACAATCATTTTTTTTCCTGCAAAATC
>JADMIO011683243.1_pt1 | contig 99219 bp, 78 predicted proteins | sample 8958161 | NCBI WGS metagenome assembly JADMIO01 (sample SAMN16585339, study PRJNA669376) | soil metagenome | isolation source: Crop rotation soil | place: USA: Cullars Rotation, Alabama | collected 2011
GAGCCAGTGTGATTACATTTGCGGCCTAACTGTGGCCAGTCCAGTTACGCTGGAGTCACTAGTATTTAGGTGACACTATAGAAGCGGCCGCGACAACTTGTCCACGTGGAATTCTAAGCTTAGGATCCCAATGTGCTGGAAAGATGCCGCCGATGCCTTTGTGCGCTCCCGACTCGATAACTACAGCGCCATGCAGTGGATCAATACGCACTCCAAACCGACCGACGGCGTGATCCTCTACGAGGAGACGCGCGGCTTCTATCTCGACCGGCCCTATCTCTGGGGCAACGGTCAGCACTCCGCCTATATCCCTTACGAACGCTTACGGACGGGCGCGTCGCTGACACGCTGGCTGCGGGAGCATGGCATCCGCTATGCGCTCATCGATCTGAACTGGTCGCCGGGCCATCAGCGCGATCCGCTGCCGGAGGGTCTGGCCCATAATGAGGAAGAGGCGCTGCGCCGCTGGTACATAGAGACCAAAGCGCCGGAAGGGACCTGGGAATATGCGCTGGGCGATGCGCTGCGCAGCGCCGGTTGGGAGCCGGTCTTTAGCGCCAACGGCGTAATCGTCTTGCAATTGCCGGAGGCGGCGGGCGCAGTCGCAGGAGGAGCCCATTGAGTCACGCGACGCGACGCAAGCCGTTTCTGCCGCCCAGCCCTCCGCTCTCGCCTCTCCCGCCGCCCAGCCTGCCGCCCAAAGGTCTCTGGCGTGCGGCCCTGCCGCTGATCCTGGCGCTCTACCTGGGCCTGGCCGCCTGGCATGTCGCCGTGGTGCCTATCGGCCAGACCGGCTATCAGAACGCGCCGGATGAAGCCGCTCACGTGGTCTATGCGCGCCTGGTCGCATCCGGGAATCTGCCCACGCGCGCGGCCGCTGCCCGGATGCCCAACGGCTACGAATGGCATCAGCCGCCGCTCTACTACATCCTCGCATCGCGCTTTCTGCCCTTCGGAGAGCGCGCCGCGCGGATCGCCTCCATTCTCTGCGGATTGGCCGGACTGCTGCTGATCTATCGGGCGGCGCGGCTCCTATTTCCCAGCGACCCGATCCTGGCCGTGCTGGCAGCAGGCATCGCTGCACTGACTCCTACCCATATCGCCATCACCTCCACTGTGAACAACGACGCGCTGCTGGAGGTCTGTTTCAACGCGACGCTGCTGATTCTGATCTCGGCGTTTCTAAGCGGCTTGACGACCTGGCGCGCCGGCTGGCTGGGACTGGCCGTCGGTGCTGCGCTCCTGACGAAGGCCACGGGACTGCTGCTCATTCCCATAGTGCTGCTGGCATTCGCGCTGCTGTGGCGCGGCGGGGAGTCGCCCAAGAACCTCCTGCGCGGCGCGGCCTGGGCCGGCGTCATCGCGATCCTTATCAGCGGATGGTGGTTCGTGCGCAATGCCCAGCTTTACGGCGAGTTTCTGCCGCTGCGCGCGTTTGAGGCGTCATTTGCCGGCACGGTCCAGGCCAAAGACATCGCCGCGCATTTGGGGGGCTGGCCCGCCTACCTGCTGTTTATGGCGACCGGCATTTTCAAGAGCTTTTGGGCCGTCTACGGCACACCGCAGACGGCCCTGCATGGGGCGTGGCGCTTCCTGCCCGATCAGGTCTACTGGCTCCTCGGAGCGGTCTGCATCGCCGCGCTGGCGGGACTGATCCGGCTTCACTTCCGCCGCAAGTCGGCTTTTAATGATACGCAGACCTACGTTATCTGGCTCTTGTTCGCCACCGTCGGGCTGATTGTGGCCTCCTTCCTGGGATTCATCCTCAAGTATTTCCAGATGCAGGGGCGTTATCTCTATCCGGCGATGCTGCCGCTGTGCGTGCTGCTGGCGTTGGGTTGGCGCGGCGTCTTCCCAGAGCGCTACGCCTCTCTGGCGAGCGGCCTGCTGCTGTTCCTGCTGGGAGCGATCTCGCTGGCCTTCCTGCGCACGCTCATGCCCTGAAAGCCGGAAAGCGGCAGGTTTTAGGTCTGAGGGATCCGTTCCGTTGATGCCTGGCACCGGTCGGGAACTGTTTCGACCCTACAGGAGTATCATCAGTATTAAAGCACCATGCCGCACGATCGGCGTTCCCCTGGCCGCTGGCAGAAAGGTGTGACGATGGCGCAGTATGACGAGCAGGATGAGCAGGAGCCAAAGCCCGAACTGGAGATTTTGGATTTCGCAGACGAAGCCGAAGGAGATGACCCGGAGATCGAATCGCTCCTGGACCTGGGCTACGAACAGTTGGACGGTTTTGCCGAGTGGCTGGAAGCCTCGCTCGGTCTGGATATCCGCACCGCGCAGCAGGACTGCTTCAACGCGGAGGCGCTCATCGACTATCTGGCGAACCAGCAGCGCAAGGCGGCCACAGACATCAACGAGTTCGAACTGCGCTGGTTTCTCTTCAGCCACTATATCCGCAAGGCCATGGCGGATCCGGAAACCGAAGAGCGCCTGCCCGACTCGCTGCGCCGCTTCTTTGCCTACCTGACTGCGGAACATAGCTACGAGATTCCCTCCTGGATGCAGGCGGCGCTGGAGGAGCGTCCCTTCTACCTGGCGCGGCGCCAGGCGTATGCGGACCTGGATGGCGACGACGAACGGGAATGGGAAGCCGGATTCCGGGCCTGGTGCCAGGAGTTAGAGGACGATCTGGATACCCGCGCCCTCTGGATGCCGCGTGACATGGGCGAGGGGATGACCTGGGGCGACATCATGGGCTGGCGCGAGGCGACCCTGCAAGAAGAGGCGAATCAACTTTGGCAGGACGAGCGGAGACCCTGCTGGAGGATGGGTTAGACTATGAGACGGCTCGGTCGCGGCTGCTCGATTCCTACTACCTCTGGCTGGACTCGCCGCAAGAGCGCCTGGATGGGCAGACTCCCCGCGAAGTGGTCTTGGACGAGCGTCGGGGGCGGGAAGACGAATAAACCACAGAAGACATGGAATACACAGAAAAAGACATAGAACGTCCAACAGAGCGAAGCGTCTTTTGGCTTTTCCTTTCCGTGTATTCTGCGTATTCCGTGGTTTTTTGCTCCGTTCCGCCCTGCTATTGACAACCAGGCAGTTTTCCAGATATACTGTCTTCCATGTTGATGACACAGGATTCGTCGTCAGCATCCCCATCGAGGAACGACCTTTTCCTGCGACGGCCAACGCCGTCCCTGCTGCGAACGTCGCCGGTCCCGCTATTGTCTCCCCGTACAACGCGCCCGGCTCTCTGCGTAGATACGTCTCTCTGCTGCCGATAGCAGCCCCGATCGAATAATCGCATGACATCCAATCCCGCCTTTCAACCCCGACTCGCACCAGAAGCGACCCATGAACAGGTTATCGTCCTGGACTTTGGCGCGCAGTATACGCAACTGATCGCACGGCGTGTACGCGAATGCAGCGTCTATTGCGAAATCCTGCCCTTCGATACGCCTACGGAGGAGATCGTCGCGCGCCAACCGCGCGGGATCATCTTTTCGGGCGGCCCTTCCAGCGTCTATGATGCCGATGCCCCGCGCGCCGATGCCGCGCTTTACGAGCTGGGCATCCCGATCCTGGGCATCTGCTATGGCCAGCAGTTGATGGCCTATCAGTTGGGCGGCGAAGTGCGCCCGGCAGACCGCCGTGAGTACGGGCACGCAGAGTTGACGGTCCTGGACCCGGAACCGCTCTTTCATGGCGTCGCCTCCGTAGGCGGCACGCTGACCTGCTGGATGAGCCACGGCGACAAACTCCTGTCGCCCCCTCCCGCGTTCCGCATCGTGGCGACCACGCCAAGTACACCGGTGGCGGCCATGGCGAATGAGGACCGAAAACTCTACGGCGTCCAGTTTCACCCGGAAGTCGCGCATACTCCCTTCGGCAAGGAGCTGCTGCGCGCGTTTCTTTATGGGCCGTGCGGCTGTCATGGAAACTGGACACCCGCCCATTACGTAGAGGAATCTATAGCGGCGATCCGCGCCGAAGTCGGTAGCGCCGGGGTGGTCTGCGGCGTGTCGGGCGGCATCGATAGCTGCTGCGTGGCGGCGCTGATGCATCGGGCTATCGGCGATCAACTCAGCTGTATCTTCGTCGATCATGGCCTGCTGCGCGCCGGCGAAGCGGAACAGGTGCAGCGGGACTTTGCGGAGGCCTTCGGCATCCGGCTGGTCACCGCCGATGCACAAGAGCGATTCCTGGCGCGGCTGCAAGGCGTGACCGACCCGGAACAGAAGCGCAAGATCATCGGCGAAGAATTTGTGCGGGTTTTTGAAGAATATGCCAATAATCTGACTGGTGTAACCTATCTGGCACAGGGGACGCTCTACCCGGACGTGATCGAGAGCGGCGGCAGCAAGCAGTCGGTCACGATCAAGACCCACCATAATGTCGGCGGTCTGCCCGAAGATATGACCCTCAAGGTGATCGAGCCGCTGCGCCTGCTGTTCAAGGATGAAGCCCGCGCGGTCGCTGAGGAGTTGGGACTTTCCGAAAGTATCGTCTGGCGGCATCCTTTCCCTGGACCCGGGCTGGCGATCCGCATCCTGGGCGAAGTCACTGCGGAGCGCCTGGAGACCCTGCGGGCCGCCGATGCCATCTTCATCGCGGAGTTGCGCGCCGCCGGCCTCTACCGGCAGATATGGCAGGCGCTGGCGGTCCTGGCTCCCATTAAGAGTGTAGGGGTCATGGGCGATCAGCGTACCTACGCGCACCCGGTGATTCTGCGGGCGGTGACCAGTGAGGACGCAATGACCGCGAAGTGGGCGCATCTCCCTTACGAACTCCTGGAACGGGTCAGCAGTCGTATTGTCAACGAAGTGCCCGGCATCAACCGCGTAGTCTACGACATCAGCTCCAAGCCGCCGGCGACCATCGAATGGGAGTGACAGATCGCATGGAGCCAGCAGAAGAGCGCATGGAGGTGCTGCTGACGGAGGCGCAGATCCAGCGCAGGGTGGGGGAGCTGGGTCAGGCGATTATGCGCGATCATCCGAATCCTTCGGAACCCCTGCTGCTCGTAGGCGTATTAAAAGGTGCGGCGCTCTTTCTGGCCGATCTGGTCCGCGCCATCGACCGGCCTCTGGAGTTCGATTTTGTGGCGCTGGCCTCCTATGGTGCCGCCACGCGCACTTCCGGTGAGGTTCGCGTGCTCAAAGACCTGGAGGCCGCTGTGGCGGGCAAGCACGTGGTTATCGTGGAAGATATTCTCGATACCGGGCTGACGCTGCGGTTCAGCTACCTGATCGAGACCCTGCGCGCCCGGCACGCGGCCAGTGTAAAGGTCTGTGTCCTACTGGATAAGCCCGCGCGCCGCCGAGTAGAGATACCCGTAGATTATCGCGGCTTTGAGATCGAAGATCGTTTCGTCGTAGGATATGGCATGGATTTTGCAGAGCGTTACCGGAATCTACGCTTCATCGGCGTCCTGCCGGACGCAGAAGGAGAATCAACGCGAGAACCATAGAGCGCGCGGGACTCGCACACCGAGAAAGAGCGCTTACCGGAATTCGCGAAATGAAGAGAGTTGACTCCGAAAAAGCACTGGACAAACGCGCGAATCTGTGGTACTATAGAATACGGTTCCGCAATAGGTTTGATCCGCTGTCAGGTCGTTTTGCCGGGGTCGAACACCGCTCAGCATCCTCGCCCTCTGACTTTCCGATTGGCGATTTCCTTAGTGCATAGTTTGCAACTTTTGTGTCCTCCAATGTCCCTGGGCTTGAACAACCGTCGTAATCCTGCATTCCGGTCACTAAGGCCGGTCCCGCCGCGTTTGGAACCGCGCTGGCGCGCATCCCGGATCGATGGCTGCCAAGCTGCCGACTTCGCTCTCATCCGCTAAGGTCGGAGTCCGGGAGACATCCTGGCAGATGTGGCTCCGACCGGAGCCGGTGAGCCTATCCGATTCCCGTGACATGCGTCCTGGCCTATCCGATCCCGCCGTGTGGCGCTGCGGATGGCGCCGCTCCACCAGCTGCGCATCCTAACCCTGCGCATCATTCATCCGGCTCCACGCCGCTTCTACTGTATGAGGTGAAATAAAGCGAATGGAAGAGAATCCTAGTTTCAATCTCTCCGACCTGGAAAATAAGAGCCTGAACGACCTGCACGATCTCGCCAGAGAGTTCGGGGTCGCCGTCAGCGGCAATGGGGCAGGCACTCTGCGTAAGGACGAGCTGATCGCGCGTATCCTGCAACAGCAGACGGAGCGCAATGGCCTGATCCACGCCAAAGGCATCCTGGAGATCCTGCCGGACGGGTGGGGCTTCCTGCGCCGCAGCAACTTCTCGCCCAATGCCGAAGACATCTACGTCTCTCAGACGCAGATCAAGCGCTTCGGCCTCAAAACGGGCGACGAAGTGGCCGGACAGGTACGCCCGCCCAAGGACTCGGAGAAGTATTTCGGGCTATTGCGCGTCGAGGCCGTCAATGGCGTCGATCCGGAAGTCGCCCGCAACCGCGTCAATTTCGACGACCTGACCCCGATCTATCCTAACGAGCGTCTGGTCCTGGAGACGACCCGCAACGAGATGGCCGGGCGCATTATGGACCTGATCTCGCCCATCGGTAAGGGACAGCGCGGCATGATCGTCGCTCAACCCAAAGCCGGGAAGACCACGATCCTCAAGACCATCGCCAATGCCATCACGACCAACCATCCGGAATGCATCCTGATCGTGCTGCTCATCGACGAGCGGCCCGAAGAGGTGACCGATATTCGCCGCTCCGTCAAGGGGGAAGTCATCAGTTCCACCTTCGACGAGACCCCGGAGAACCACATGCGGGTGGCCGACATGGTCCTGGAGCAGGCCAAGCGTCTGGCGGAGAGCAAGCGGGATGTGGTCGTGCTGATGGACAGCCTGACGCGCTATACGCGCGCCTCCAACCTGACGGTCAATCCGAGCGGACGCACCCTCTCCGGCGGTCTGGACCCGGCGGCGCTCTACCGCCCGAAACGTTTCTTCGGAGCCGCACGTAACATAGAAGAGGGAGGCAGTCTCACGATCCTGGCGACCGCGCTGGTCGAAACCGGCAGCCGCATGGACGAACTGATCTTCGAAGAGTTCAAGGGGACGGGCAACATGGAGGTCGAACTGGACCGCAGCCTGGCCGAAAAGCGCATCTTCCCGGCTATCTCGCTCAAATCCAGCACGCGCCATGATGAACTCCTCTATGATGAAGAGACGTTCAAGCAGATCGTTAAGCTGCGCCGCCTGCTGCATGGGCTGGAACCGGGCGAAGCGACGGAATTGTTGAAAGATCGCCTCCAACATACCAAGTCCAACAAGGAATTTCTCTTGATGGTAGAGAAGACTATTAAGAGCGATGGAGACTAAGGCAGGTCCGAGGACGAAAGAGACGTTCGTCCACGACGGAAGCGGTCTCCATAGTGCCTGATAGTCAGAAGAACCAGCCTGAACACAGGCGCGTTCCCGCAAGTCAGAACGGAGGCAAGCTGTGGACAACGACTTCAAAGACCTGTTTGGAGATTGGCGACCGGACGATGAGCGGCGCCTGCCGCCGGAAGGCGTCCCAGCGGAGCCGGAGAACTTTGGGCGCCGCCCGTTGAACGAAAAAGAGGTCAACGTTGTCGGTGTCTATGAGGAGCACTCCGAGGGCCTGGGCTTTCCTTTAGATAAGACGTTCGTGCTGCTGCGCGATAACCGGGACCGTGAATTCCGCATCTGGATCGCCCGGGATCTGGCGGTAGCCATCTCGATGGCACTCGACGGCGAGACTCCCGATCGTCCTTTCACTCATGATCTGATGAAAACGATGCTCGAACGCCTGGGCGGCGCTATCGAGCGCGTAACCATAGACGACATCTGGCAAGACACGTTCTATGCCAAGATCACGCTGGCCTTCAACGGCCAGACGGTAGATATAGACGCGCGGCCCAGCGACTCGATCGCGCTGGCCCTGCGCTTCAAAGCGCCGATCTATGTGGCGGAGGCTGTCCTGGAGATGGTCTCTGCACGCCAGGAAAACTGATCGGCGGTTCCTATCCACACGGAGAGAACCCCGGTTCCAAGGGTCTCCTGAGTGCGTCACTGTTCTGAGGTTTTCTCCGTTCTCTTTTGTGCGCAGCCGTTGGCTCCAACGGTGTGTCGCGCTTCTCTTCCCCCGCCGTTATTTCCTTCATACCGAGTATTATCGGACGTTATGTTTTGCCTTCCCATCAAAACGCGTACTGGTTTCCTACACCAAGCCCTAGACCGGTACGAAACGACATACGAAAGTAGACTGCATGGTGGATGTAGCATGGCAGATCGAACTCTTCGGGCGGCTGTGTCTCAAGCAGGGCGAACAGGCGGTAACGCGCTTCCGAACGCACAAAACGGGTGCGCTGCTGGCCTATCTGGCCTATTTTCTAGGACGCTCCCATGTTCGCGAAGTCCTCATCGATCTCTTCTGGCCCGAAGATGACCTGGAAGCAGGCCGCAACAGCCTGCGCGTCGCGCTCAACGCCCTGCGTCAAACGCTGGAACCTCCTGGAACGCCCCCCGGTTCCGTGCTCCTGACCGACCGAACCCATGTTCAACTGAATCCCGCCGTCTGCAGCACCGATGTCGCGCAATTTGATAGTGCGCTCCGCGCCGAAACCCTCGCCGCTACCGACGCCGAACGAATCGCCCTGCTACGCACCGCCATCGATCTCTACCGGGAAGGGCTCCTCCCCGAGTATGATGCCGTCTGGATCGTCGCCGAAAGGCAGCGTCTTCTCAACTCCTATCTGGGCGCGCTGCGCAAGCTGGTCCGTTATCTGGCACAGGCGCGCGACTTCGATCAGGCCATCGACTACGCCTGGCGCGCGATTCGCGCCGATCCGCTGCGTGAGGAGGCGCATCGGAACCTGATGCGCCTCTATGTGGCCATCGGGCGGCCCGCTGCGGCCCTCCAGCAGTTTCACGAACTGGAACGTATCTTACGCACGGAACTGAACGTCGCCCCTTCTGCCGCGACACGCGAGTTGGCCGACCAGTTGGCCCGTCCGTTCCCTACTTCCACGCCAAAGCCCGCGCATGCTACCTCCTCTAACGAACGTTCAGCGCAAGTCCCGGGCCGCAACCTGACCTCCCCAGCCACTCGCTTCTTTGGACGGGAAGAGGAGATCGCCCTGCTGCTCCTGCGCATCCAGGATCCGGAAACGCGTTTGATAACGCTGATCGGTCCCGGAGGCGCGGGCAAGACCCGGCTCGCGCTCGAGGCGCTCCAGAGGCTGAAGAGCGTCTCGCCGATTGCTGTCTGGTCTGTCGGCCTCGCCGATGTGACCGAAACAGACCGCCTCCTGAACCTGCTCCTCGATACCCTGCTGCCCCAGCGCGCCGACTCGAACGACCTCATGGCGCAGATTGTCACGGCGCTCCGTAGGCAGCCCGCCGTGCTGGTACTGGATAATTTCGAGCAGATCACTGAAAACGGAGTTGAGATCGTACAGACGCTGCTTGATCAGGTCCCGACCCTCACCTGCCTGGTGACCTCTCGGCAGCGGCTAAACCTGGCAAGTGAACACGAATTCCCGGTCCTTCCGCTGCCGACCCCCACCCTGCCGGGCACGCCGGAACGCCTGCTGGAGTTCGCCAGCGTCCAGTTGTTCGTGGATCGCGCGCGAACCGTCCGTCCAGAGTTTCAGGTGACCCGGGCCAATGCGGCCGCCATCGCCACACTCTGCCACCGGTTGGAGGGACTGCCGCTGGCGATCGAACTCGCGGCAGCCTGGATTCCCACCCTGACGCCCGCGCAGATGCTTCCGCGTCTCGCGCGCCGATTCGATCTGCTGGTCAGCCGGAACCGCGACCTGCCCCTGCGGCATCGCACGCTCTGGGCGGCCGTCGAATGGAGTCACCGACTGCTCCCACCCGAACTTCAGGCTTTTTTCGCGCGCCTCTCCGTCTTTCACGGCGGCTGGACGGTCGAGGCGGCGGAGAAGGTCTGCGATTTTGGATTAAATCCAACGCCGGGCACGACACGCCCGCAGCAGGAGCAGGCCCCAATCCAAAATCCAAAACCCAAAATCCAAAATGGAGGTGTGCTGGACTGCCTGGCGCAGTTGCGCGAGCGTTCGCTGGTCGTAACCGAGGAGACTCCGCTAGGAATGCGGTTTCGCCTGTTGGAGACGCTACGGGAGTATGCCGCAACGCAGTTAGCAACGGAGGAAGCAGAAATCCTGGCCCGCCGTCACGCCCAGTATTATCTCCAGATCGCGCAGGAGGCCGATACGGAACTGCTCGGCCCTGAGCAGGCCCTCTGGCTGGAACGACTGGAGCAAGAACACGAGAACCTGCGCACGGCGCTGGCCTGGTGCCTGGCGGAACCGGGCGACCGGGAGATCGGCTTGCGTCTGGCTGCGGCGCTCTGGCGCTTCTGGTTTGTGCGCGGCTACCTGCCGGAAGGCCGCTCCTGGCTGGAAAAGGCGTTGCTGAAGGGCGAACACGCCCCGGAAAATGTCCGGGCCAAGGCGCTCCACGCTGCTGGAAATCTGGCCTGGGGACAGGGAGATTATGCCACGGCCCGAACCTATTACGAAGCCTGCCTGGACCGGCGACGGCGGCTCGACGACCGGCGCGGCATCGCCTCAACCCTGGGCAACCTGGGCAATGTGGCGCTCCATCAGGGGGCGTATACGGAAGCGCAGTCGCTTTACGAAGAGAGCCTGAGTCTGTTCCGCGAACTGAAAGAGCCGCGCGGCATCGCAAACTCGCTTCAGAACCTGGGGAATATCGCTGCGGATCAGAGCGACTACGCCACCGCGCAACGGCTCTACGAAGAGAGCCTGCGTCTATTCCGCGCGCTAGAAGATCGACAGAGTGTCGCGAACCTGCTCAGCAATCTGGGGACCGCTGCGCGGGAGCAAGGCGCGCTCGATTATGCCCGGCGTCTCTTCGAGGAAAGCCTGATGATCTTACAGGAGCTTGGCGCCAAGAACGGAGTCGCCATTGCGCTGCAGAACCTGGGCTATATCGCTCTCGATCAACGGGACACGAGCGGCGCGCGATCTGCTCATGAGCAGAGCCTGACCCTGTTCCAGGAACTGGGTGATAAACGGGGAATCGCTTATGCGCTCCAGGCGTTCGCGGCTCTCGCCACTGCCGAGAGGTGCCCAGAGCGCGCAGTGCGCCTACTTGGGGGTGTGGAGGCATTGCGCGCCTCCATCGGCGCGCCATTGCCTCCAAACGAACAGATGGCCTTTGACCAAACATGCGAAACGGCGCGTGAGGCCCTCAGCCCCGAAACCTTCGCAAGCCTCTGGCGAGAAGGCCGCACGATGGAAATGGACCAGGCGATCCACTATGCGCTGGAACGACCGGAGGAGACCACAGTCAGTTGCTTGTAATGAACCTGTAATGAGGCGGCGGTATACTGGACTATCTGCCTTTGATGGCCGCTCCCAACCTGTATCCCGTTTGTAGAAAGGAGGCCACCGATGTTTTTTCATCGGCAGAAGCACACGCCCAAGCGTTCCGCTTCAGAGAATGACGCCGCCTCAAATCCGTCCCTCGCCTCTGCTGCGCTGCATCGGAGCGTGATCGCCCTTGCCATGAAAGAACTGGAGCATCCGGTAGTCGTCCGAGAGCATAGCCGCTACCCAGCGGAAGAGCAGCCGATCTTTCTGATGACCTACAGTGCGTTCGTTATTTGGGGACTGTCCGCGGGACTGCGGGATCTTCTGCCCGCGAAAGAAGTCCGGGATGGCATCCGCGCGCTCCGCGAACATCTTGCCGCCCTTCCCTGGTTCGATCCCGACATCTTCGACCCCATCCTGAGCCAGATGCTGGTCGTGATGCCTCTGGAACTGACTCAAGGCCGGTACAGCGGCCTGGTCTCTCCTGCAGCCGATATGCTGATGGCCGCCAAGATCGCCGGATATGCCCTCGATGCCGAATATGAGCCCGACTTCGGCTATCATATCACTTACATGCTGGGAAGGTTTGCCAAACGGGCGCGCAGTCTCGTCTCCGAAGCAAGGCGCGGCCAAAGCGCAGCACAGGATGAAAAATCCCCCTGACACAGGTAAACAAACGTTTCGAACAAAACCGTTTCGTCATTCTGAGCGCAGCGAAGAATCTGCTGTTGGAGATGCTTCGCCAAGCTCAGCATGACAGCAAGAAAGGTTGTGTTGGGAACTCTAAGCACAAATCGATGGGCAAATAAAAAACCAGGAAGAGGCTTTTCGTCTCTCTTCCCGGCCTTTTTGGAGTAGGCATGGTCTCAGGAGCCGAGCACCGGATTGCCGTTCGTTCGCGCACGGACGCCGGAGCGGCGTACCGTCTTGGGGGCAACCAGGTCCGGCAGATGCTCCTCGATCTCCCGTATCTTACCGTAACAATCCGCCAACACTTCCTGCACACTACGCGTCGTCGCCGAGAGGTTGTTCAGACTGCGCTCTCGCCACTTCGCGATAACAGCCACCGCTACGATCCCTGCCGCTGCCGCTGCAACTCCAGCCCAGACAATGACATTGCTATTCTTGCCAGATCCCACGTAGTGCTTCCTTTCTTCGTTCCCAGGCTGCACAACCCAGACGCGATCCACCTGCTATAAGCGCATCACGCAGCGGCGCGAACGATGGCATCATGAAACCGCTCAGGGACGCCTGCGGTCAGTTATTCCCGCCGAGGTCGTACCGATTATCGCCGTCGCTCTCTTCCTGAGATTTGAAGATACGCTTCACGAACACGATCAGTTCCATCGGGTTAAAGGGCTTGGTCAGATAGCAGTCCACTCCACTCTGCCAACCACGAAAGACGTCCGCATCCTGGGCTTTCGCTGTCAGCATGATGACGGGCAGTTCGCGCGTGCTGGGATCCTTGCGCAGGTTTTGCAGCACCTCGAACCCATCCATATAGGGCATCATCACGTCCAGCACGACCAGGTCGGGATTTTCCGATTTGACTTTCTCCAGCGCGTCTTTGCCATCGAAAGCCGTTACGACCTCATAACCGGCCCGCTCCAGATTGACCTGCACGAGCCTGACGATATGCCGCTCATCATCTACCGCCAAAATCTTCTTAGGCATCGGTTCGTTCCTCTTCTCCCTTCACGCCAACCTATCGAAAAGCGTGCCAGAATGTCCGCCACGAGCGAGGGGGCCGTGGGCACATCCGTTAAAGTCGGCTTCCTTATGCGCAGTATAGCATAACCGCCGCTACCTGTCAAATACGTCAGCGCAGCGGACATTTGTCGGCGATTTCAGCCGATGCGCCGCCCCGCTCTCCATAAGTCCAGGTAGGATCAGCGTAGCGTTGAGCCATCAGATTCTCTGCCCGGCAGCGCTCGGCTCTCGATACCGTTCCCTCTCTGAAGGTGAGACCCAGCGTCACGGCAAAACCCCGTACAATGGCGTTCGAGACTGCCTCTATAGTGCAGTCCCGCCCGGTGTCCGCGCCGGATTCTGGCGTTGCGCCTGGAAACACAGAGCTACGGAGCTGCGCATGCTCCCGACAGCGCTCGGCTGGCAACATAAAGTGCAGGGGCAGCGACGTCTGCTGCAAGACCCAGCGTTCTCGCCGATGCAGCGCACTGCCCAGTCGCTTCCGCCCTGTGGAGGCATCGACGATATCTGCCCGACTGATGATCGCAAAGCAGTCGCCGCGCGCCTCGTCCCCGGCTTCCCGGCGGCATGCGCCGAGTGTCGCTGCCATTCCTAATTCGTCAAAGGCGCGCAAAAATCCTGCCGCCAATCGTTCATAAATCGCAATCGTGCTTAGAGCAGGACCGGGGTCCATGCCTAGCGCGGCGACCGGCGCAGCGATGCTGATCGTCACGTCATCGCCATGCAGGATCCCTCGCCCGCCGGTGATCCGCCGCACAAGCGGTATCCCGTTCGCCTCACAGGCATCCCGGTTCAGCGTCCGCGCAATGCTCTGAAAACGCCCCAAAGAGACAGACGAACGTTCCCAGTGATAGAGACGCAGTGTCGGCGGAGCCTCGTTCGCGGCGACGGCCTCCAGCAGCGCCTCGTCCAGCGCCATGTTCCAGGCCGCCTCCCCGGCTCCATCACGCAGGACTCGCCACACACCCCACCCTATTCCGGCTTCCATCGCACATCCAGATGCTTGACGGCGGCGGTCTCGTCGAGCCGAGAGACGACGGTATCGTGCGGCGCAGACTTAATGACCTCCGGGTCTTCCCGCGCCTCCCGCGCGATCTCAATCATCGCCTCGACAAACGCATCGAGCGTCTCTTTACTTTCGGTCTCCGTCGGCTCGATCATCAGGGCTTCCGGCACGATCAGCGGGAAATAGTTTGTCGGTGGGTGGAATCCGTAATCCATCAGCCGCTTGGAGATATCCAGGGCGCGCACACCGCTCTGCTGCTTCTGCCGGTTAGCGGACAGGACCACCTCGTGCATGCAGGTCTGGTTACCGTAGGCCACCTCGTAGGCGTCGGCCAGCCGTGCGCGGATATAGTTGGCGTTCAGGACGGCATTCTCCCCGACAGCTCGCAGCCCCTCCGCGCCCAGGGTGCGAATGTAGGTGTAGGCGCGCACGGCGATCAGGAACGCACCATAGAAGGAGTGAATCTTGCCGATAGAGCGCGGCCTGTCGAAATCGAAGCGATAGGCCGGCTCACCCTGGCCCGGCGCCCATACCGCGTCCGACGCGGGCCTGTCCACCCGCAGCCGCGTGCCGATCTTCTGGATGACCGGGACCGGCAGGAACGGCTCCAGACAGGCTTTGACGCTGACCGCGCCGCAGCCCGGCCCGCCGCCGCCGTGGGGTGTGCTGAAGGTCTTATGCAGGTTGAAGTGCATCACATCAAAACCCATGTCGCCGGGACGGGTCAGGCCAAGCATGGCGTTCATATTCGCGCCATCGCAGTAGACGAGACCTCCCGCCTCATGGACCATGCGGCATATCTCGACGATATCGCTCTCGAACAGGCCGACCGTGTTGGGATTAGTCAACATCAGCGCCGCGACGTTGGAATCGAGCGCGGCAGCCAGCGCCTTCAGGTCGGTGCAGCCCTTCTCGTTCGACGGAATGGCCTTGACCTTGAAGCCGCAGCGCGCGGCGCTGGCCGGGTTCGTGCCGTGCGCCGAGTCCGGAATGACGACCACGTTGCGATGCGCCTCGCCGCGCTCCGCGTGATAGGCTTTGATCATCATCATCGCCAGCAGTTCGCCATGTGCCCCGGCGGCGGGCTGCAAGGTCGTCGCCTCCATGCCGCATATCTCGGCCAGCAGCTTCTGCAGCTCGTACATGACGGCCAATGCGCCCTGCACCGTCTCCACGGGCTGAAGCGGATGCAGCGCCGCGAAGCCCGGCATCCCGGCGGTCCTCTCGTTGACCTTCGGGTTATACTTCATCGTACAGGAGCCGAGCGGATAGAAACCGGTGTCAATGGCATAGTTGCGCTGGGACAGGCGCGTGAAATGGCGCACCACGTCCAGTTCGGAGACCTCCGGCAGCGGCAGGTCATGGCGCACATGTTCCGCGCCCAGCAGCGTCTCCGGGGCTTCATGCGGCACATCGCACGCGGGAAGATTGACTCCCCTTCGCCCGGCGCGGCTCTTTTCAAAAATCGTCGGTTCGCTCAATGCGGCCTCATCTCTATTTTAATGCGTCGCCTCCGCGACGGCGCTCACAAGACGGTCAATGTCGTCCTTTGTCTTCGTTTCGGTGACACAGAGGAGCATGGCGTCGGCCAGGTCGGGATAGTAGGGGCCGAGCGGCAGCCCGCCGACGATCTGGTGCGCCAGCAGATGCCGGTTGACCTCTTCCGGCGCGACGGGCAGGCGGACCGCAAACTCCTTGAAGAACGGCCTCTCCGGAAACAGCGCGGAGACGCCCGGCAGTTCGGTCAGCCGATTGCGCGCATAGTGCGCCTTTTGCAGGCACAGGTCGGCCACCTGGCGCAGCCCCTCTTTGCCCAGTTCACAGAGATAGATCGTCGCGGCCAGCGCCAGCAGCGCCTCATTGGTACAGATGTTGCTGGTCGCCCTTTCGCGCCGGATGTCCTGCTCGCGGGTGCGCAGCGTCATCACGTAGCCGCGCCGTCCTTCTTTGTCGGTCGTTGCGCCTACGATGCGGCCTGGAAAGCTGCGCGCAAACTGCTGTTTGCAGGCAAAGAAGCCCAGCAGCGGCCCGCCAAAGCCCATCGCGTTGCCGAGCGGCTGTCCCTCGCCCACGACAATGTCTACATCATACGCGCCCGGCGGCTTGAGCAGCCCCAGCGAGATCGGATCTACGGAGGCGACCGCCAGCGCGCCCGTCTGATGCGCCGCCTCCACAAAAGCGGATGGCTCCTCCAGGCAGCCGAAGAAGTTAGGATGCTGGAAGATCACGGCGGCGGTCCGGTCGCTGAGAAGCTGCTGCAGCGCCTGTAAATCGCCCTCCGTACCGGTGGCGGGCGCTTCGACGAAGCAGAATCCTGCGGACGCCAGATAGGTCGCAATCACCTGCCGGTAGTGCGGATGGACCGCCCGCGAGACGACGACCTCCGACCGATCCGTCAGCGCAACCGCCATCAGCGCCGCCTCGGCCAGTCCGGTCGCCCCGTCATACATCGAGGCGTTGGAAAGGTCCATGCCGGTCAGCGCGCAGATCAGCGACTGATACTCATAGATCGCCTGGAGCATTCCCTGGCTGAGTTCGGGCTGATAGGGCGTGTAGGAGGTCGCAAACTCGCCTCGACTTGCCAGCGCACCGACGACGGAGGGCCGGAAATGGTCATAGATACCTGCTCCCAGAAAACAGAGATGCGACTCCAGATCGACGTTGCGCGCGGCCAGCGCTTGCAGATGCCGTACCACCCCGGCCTCATCCAGCGCCGGGGGCACGTCGAGATTCCCTTTAAGCCGGATCGCCTCCGGGATCGGAGCCAACAGTGCGTCAAAGGAACGGATGCCGATAGTCTCCAGCATCTCGGCGCGATCTGAATCCGTGTTGCTGATGTAACCCACCGGATCAGTGTCCTCCCTCTTCGGCAAATTTCTCGTAGTCGCTCGCGTCCATCAGTTGGGACAGTTCGGAGGGATCGGCCAGGCGCACCTTGATCAGCCAGCCCCGAACATAGGGGTCTTCGTTGACGACTTCGGTGGTCTGGGTGATAGCCTCGTTAGTCTCGATCACCTCGCCGGAAACGGGCGAATAGAGTTCAGAGACCGCTTTTACCGACTCGACTTCCCCGAACTGATCGTCATGCGATAAAACTCTGCCGACCTCCGGCAGTTCCAGATAGACGATGTCGCCGAGCTCGGCCTGTGCATGGTCGGTGATGCCGACGGTAGCGACATCGTTCTCGACCCGCGCCCACTCATGCGTCTTGCTATATTTCAGATCGTTCGGTACGGAAGCCATGCCGGTGTCTCCCTTCATTGATCAAGCAGGGCCTTTTTGGGTACGACCGTCGCGGCGGCGCGTTTATCGCGGATGGCAATCTCGACGGCCGTGCCGGTCTTGGCGTAGGGCGTCGCGACGTAGGCCATTGCAATGCTATGATTTCGCGTCGGCGAAAAGACACCGCTGGTCACGGCGCCAATCGGCCCGGAATCCCCGTAGACAGTATACCCCTGTCGGGGCACGATTCGCTCCTGCAAACGCAGTCCGACCAAGCGGCGTTTTGGCCCGGCTTCCCTGACCGCCAGGATCGCATCTCGACCCGTAAAGTCACCCTTTTCCGGCTTGACCACCCACATCAGCCCCGCCTCGACCGGCGAGGTCGAATCGTCGATCTCATGGCCGTAGAGGGGATAGCCTGCTTCGATACGCAGCGCATCCCGCGCGCCGAGACCGCAGGCCGTTGCGCCCGTACTTAGGAGTGCTTGCCAGATCCCAAGGGCCGTCTCTGCCGAAACGATAACCTCAAAACCATCCTCACCCGTGTAGCCGGTGCGGCAGAAGGTGGCGGAAGCGCCCTGTAATTGGCCGGTAGCATACTGGAAGCGATCCAGCGCCAGCAGTGCGGGGTTTCCGGCCAGGTCGGCGACCCTCTGCGGCGCGTTCGGCCCCTGCACGGCGATCATGGCGGTCGCAGTCGTGCGGTCCTCAATGGGAACGCCGTCGGGATTATGGCCGCGTATCCAGTCCAGGTCTTTGTGGATATTACTGGCGTTGATGACGACCAGATAGCTCTCCTCGCCCTCCCGATAGACGATGATATCGTCGATGATGCCGCCCTGCGGGTTGGTGAGCAGCGAGTACTGGGCTTCTGAAGGGGCCAGCGCGGCCACGTCGTTGCTGGTCAACGATTGGAGCAGCGCCGTCGCGCCGCTGCCGGAGATATGAACACGCCCCATGTGACTGATGTCGAAAATGCCGACGGCATGGCGGACAGCGCGCGACTCCTCCAGAATGCCGGTATAAAGGACCGGCATCGCCCAACCCGCGAAATCGACGATGCGCGCTGAGGCGGCGACATGCGCACCATAGAGCGGCGTATGTTGCAGTTCGGTTTCCATGGTAGAGATTTCCTATGATCTTATCATCGCACAGGCTGTGCAGAGCAACGGCGTCCCGGAGGGACACACAGCGTGCAGCGCTCAACAGCGAAGGGATTTATCCCATCGCGCGCTATTCCGTCGTGATCATGTGATTACGGCGAGTGAGACAGCGGAGATGGTTCCTCAGCGACCGGGATTGTCGCCTGGCCGCGCAGGATCAGGCCAGTATCCCCTATCGCAGCCTCCGTCAGTTGAAAAGAGCGGCCCAGATTCAGGTCGCGCTCCACGTCCAGCACCGGATTGATCTGCCGCAAGATCAAGGCGGCCAACGCGGGCGAAACGGGCGCGTTATTGAGCATAAAGACCGGGTCGGCCAGGTCGAGATAGCGTCCCTCGCGGGGCACGAGCCGCCCGGAGGCAATCAGCGGCACCGGCCCGGCGAAGAGGCGCACACGGCCTGAAAGATACAGTTTTCGATTTTGCCACCATACTTCAACGTCCGATAATGTTTGTGTGTACCGCTTAAACAGAAAGGCGCGCAGGCCCGCCGCCCCCACCTGCACCACCGCCGGGCCGGTGCCTGCGCCCCGCAGTACGATCCGATCTTTCCAGGCCGCCTCCCCGATGTCGAACGTCACGAACGGAACATCCGCATCCAACCGCTCGATAGGCAGCCCGGCCAGCGTGAAATCGGTCAGATGCAGGCGCAGATGCCGGATGCTCCCCTTCCAGCCATGCCGGGGATAGAGAGAGAACGGCATCCGCTCTGTCCGCAGGTGCTGGCCGTAGATATCGACCACCCAGATATCGTTGGCCACCAAGCCGAACATGCCGCGCGGTTCCACTCTCACCTGCACCGGCCCGGTATCATGGAACATGGCCGTCACCTGCCGCGCCGCATCGTGTCGTATCCGCTGCTCTAAACCCGCGTGGAAGGTCGCCAGCGCGAACAGTCCGAAGGTCAGATTCTTCAACAGATCGTCCATCTACTCGCCCAGGTAGGCTTTCCGCACTGAATCATTTTGCAGCAGCGCCGGAGCCGTATCCGCCAGCACGACGCGGCCCGTTTCCAGCACATAGCCCCGCTGCGCGATCCGCAGCGCCTGATGCGCGTTCTGCTCGACCAGCAGGATCGTCACCCCCTGCTGATTGATGTCCTGGATGATCCGAAAAATGTTCTGGACCAGAAAAGGCGCCAGTCCCAGCGACGGCTCATCCAGCAGTAGTAGGCGCGGCCTTGTCATCAGTGCCCGCCCGATAGCGAGCATCTGCTGCTCGCCGCCGGAAAGTGTGCCCGCCGACTGCCCGATACGCTCCTGAAGGCGTGGGAACAGGCTCAGGATACGCTCCAGGTCGGCCTTCACCTCCGTCTTATGTCGATGCCGCGTGTACGCGCCTAGCTCCAGGTTCTCCCGCACCGTCATCGGCGCGAATACACGGCGGCCTTCCGGAGCCTGCCCTACGCCGAGAGTGACGATCTCATGTGGCGGCAGACGGTGCAGCGGTTTGCCCTCGAACAGAATCTCGCCACTGCGTGGGCGTACCAACCCGGAGATCGCCCGAATCGTTGTGCTCTTGCCCGCCCCATTCGCGCCGATCATCGTGACGATCTCGCCTTGCTGCACCTCCAGGGAGACTCCATCGAGCGCACGAATAGCCCCGTAGTAGACATGAAGGTTCGAGATAGTCAGCAAAGCCCCTACTCCCTTTGACTCGCGGCGGGTTTCGCCGCCACTTCGCCCTCGGACTCTGCTGTGCCCTCCCCCAGTTCTTCGCCTAGATAGGCGGCGATCACCTTCGGATCGCGCCGAATCTGCTCCGGCGTCCCCTCGGCGATGATCCGGCCATAATCCAGCACATAGATGCGCTCGCAGATGCCCATGACCAGCCGCATATCATGCTCTATGAGAAGGATCGTTAGACCGAATTCGTCGCGCACCTGCCGAATCAGAGCCATCAGTTCGCCTTTTTCCTGAGGGTTCATGCCCGCCGCCGGTTCGTCCAGCAGCAACAGATCGGGCTGCGTCATCAGGGCGCGCACGATCTCCAGTCGTCGCTGATCGCCATAGGGCAGGTTGCGCGCCTGCTCCTGCTCTTCCGCTTCCAGGCCGAACTGACGCAGCAGCCGCCGGGCGCGGGCGCGAGTCTCCTGCTCTTCGTGTTCCATCGCCGAGGTTTGCAATAGCGCCGAAAACAGGTTCGTCCGCAGACGGCCCGAAGCGCCGATAAGCACATTCTCCAGCACCGTCAGGCTGGGGAAGAGGCGGATATTCTGGAAGGTGCGCGCGATGCCCAGGCGGCAGCAGGCGTAGGGCTTGGGGCCAGGCAGGTTTCGGCGGTGGCGCGGCGCGGTGATCAGCGCCAGCGCGGCCGCCAGGACGACGAAGGCCCAGACCAGCGCCGAATGCGCGCCGAACACGAACACCCGTTGCAGTTCCGACGGCGCGATGTTGAGGATGCTGACGGAGGAGTAGACGACCGTGCCGATAAGGAAACCGCCCAGCGCCGCCAGCAGCGTGTCCCAGGTCAGCAGGAGCATGCGCCGGTTCGCCGGATAGGGCCTGTCCCCGGCGATCTGCGCATCTTCGAAGCGGATTACGCCGGAGGTCGGCTCGTAGACGCCGGTCAGCAGGTTGAAGGCGGTTGTCTTGCCCGCGCCGTTGGGACCGATGAGGCCAACCAGTTCGCCAGGCCGGATGCGAATGTTCAGATTATCGACCGCGACCAGCCCGCCGAAGCGTTTGGTGACCGCTTCGCAGTCCAGCGTCAGCTTCGGCTCCGCTTCCGACTTAGGCGTCGATTCGACCGGCTCACCCTCTGGCGCTCCCGTTTCCTGTCTTCGGCGGCGGAACAGCGTCAGTTCCCCGCGCCCGAACAGACCCTGCGGCCGCAGCAGCATCGCCATCGTCAGCAGGAGGGCGAAGGCAACCAGCCGGTACTCATCCTTATAGTAGTGGGCGATAACGCCGGTATTGGCATTGCGCAGCCACTCCGGCAAGATCGTAAAGAAGATGGCGCTGATGACCGCGCCGGTGATGCTGCCCATCCCACCCAGGACGATGATGACGATGATGTTGATGGAGAGGATGAAGTTGAACGTGTGAGGCAGGATGAACTGCTCGTTATGCGCGTAGAGGCTGCCTGCCGCCCCGGCCAGGAACGCCGCCAGCACGAACGCCGTCACCTTGACTTTGGTGGTATTGACGCCCATGGCATCGGCGGCGATCTCGTCCTCCCGGATGCTCTGAAACGCCAGGCCATGCAGCGAGCGTTTCAGATTGCGCGCCAGGGTGACGGTCAGCACCGCCAGGCCGAAGACCCAGAAGAAGTTGGTCAGCTTCGGGATGCCGCTGAACCCGACGGCCCCGCCCATGAACTGCGTGGCCGGGAGGTTGTTGGTATTTTCGAGCAGAACCCGGATGATCTCGCCAAAGCCGAGCGTCACGATGGCGAGGTAGTCGCCGCGCAGCCGCAGACTGGGCACGCCGACAAGCCAGCCGAAGAAGGCCGCCGCCCCGCCGCCGACCAGGCAGGAGAACAGCAGGCCGAACCCGTTTTGCAGCCCCGGCAGCTTGTAGGTGACCGCCGCGCCGATATAGGCTCCGATTGCCATAAACCCGGCGTGCCCGATGGAGAACTGGCCGGTAAAGCCGTTGACAATATTGAGACTGACCGCCATCGTGACATAGATACCGGAGAGGAGTGCGACGCGCAGCCAGAAGGGATTGAAGACCGGAACCCCGTTGCGCTGAAGATTGAGCAGCCGGTCTACGCCCAACAGCAGCGCGATGACGAGGAGGGTCAGCAGGACGTGGCGAACGAGGCGCGGCATAGACACTCTCAAACCTTTTCCACCGTATACCGGCCCAGCAGCCCGGCGGGACGGAAGAGGAGAATGACAATCAGGATGATAAAGGCGATGGCGTCGCGGTAGGAACTGAAGGGCGATCCGCCGACAAAGGTCTCGGCGACGCCCATAATCAGCCCGCCCAGCACCGCTCCGCCCAGGTTCCCGATACCGCCCAGCACGGCGGCGACAAAGGCTTTCAGTCCGAACATGATGCCGGTCTGCGTATCGAAGGGAAAGCGGGTCAGACCGTAGTTGAGGAAACCGCCCGCGCCTGCCAGCGCCGAGCCGAGCAGAAAGGTGAAGGCGATCACGGTGTCCGTATTGATGCCCATCAGCGCGGCGGCCTCCCGGTCGAAGGCGACCGCGCGCATGGCCTTGCCCAGTCGCGTGTACCGGACGATGTAGAGCAGCAGCGCGACCAGCAGCACGGCGGCGAACAGGACGATCATCTGGCCCCGGTTGATGCTGAGGACGACGCTGCCCAAGTGCAGATTGAGCGTACTGCCGATGAGCGCCTGCCCGCCCGGAAGCTCGGCGATGGAGAAGGCGCGCGTCTGCGATCCGAACACAGCCTGCCCGCCGTTCTCCAGCAACAGCGAAAGGCCGATGGCCGTAATCAGCGCGGTGAGGCGTCCGGAACTGCGCACCGGCTTGTAGGCGGTGCGCTCGATCAGAAGGCCCAGCAGCCCGCACCAGACCATGCTGATCAGCAGTGCCAGTACGCCCCCGAGGACGACCGAGCGCTGCGAGAGTGCGGCGGTCTGGCCGAAGAGCGCGATGCCGATGCGAATCAGCAGGTCGGTAAGGATGCCCAACAGCGCGAAGGCCAGCCCGAACCCGACCAGCCGCACGACGATGCCTTTGGGATCGCGCGCATGGCCGCGCAGCGAGACCAGCAGCGCCACGACCAGGATCATCGCCAGTACGATCACCATCGCCTGCCGGTCTACCGTCGCCGCCGTGAATCCGGCGACGGTGAACAGGCCCATAAACGCGCCGACCATGTAGACGTCGCCGTGGGCGAAGTTGATGAACTGGAGCACGCCATAGACCATCGTGTACCCGACGGCGACCAGCGCGTAGACGCTGCCCGCCTGGATACCGTTAATCAACTGTTGCAGAAATAGCTGGAGCGACTGTTGCACGAATAATGCTTCCCTAAACCATTCTGAACCACGGAGTCACGGAGACACGGAGGTCACACGGAGAAAGACGAAGGAACAGAGAAAAGACAAACACGTCTATTGATCTCTAAAGCCCTTTCTCTTTGCTTTTCCTCTGTGACTCCTCCGTGTCTCTGTGGCTCTAGTGTCGCAAGGCGGAGCTTTGAATCGTTTCAAAGCGACCCTGGCAGTGCGGGTGGTTTAAACCTGCTTGGTCATTTGACTTGATCCGGCGTGATCGTAGTCACGTATTTGAAATCGTGCCCCTTGATTTGGAGAATGACAGCAGGCTTATCGGCGTTGCGCTCGCCGTTGATCGTGATCGTCCCCGTCACGCCTTTGAAGTCTTTGGTCTGCGCCAGCGCATCACGAATGCCCGGCCCATCCAGCGTCTTGGCCCGCTTCATCGCGTCCGCCAGGATCATCGTCGCGTCGTATCCCAGCGCGGTCAGCGCGCCGGGCTTTCGGCTGCTGCCGAACTTTTGCTGGAAAGCCTCACGGAACGCCGTCACCGTCGGATCGCTGCTATTGACATCCATGTGGTCGCTGAAGTAGCAGCCATCGAGCGCGTCGCCGCCGGTCACGAAGATATCCTGCGAGTCCCAGCCATCGCCACCGAGCAGGGTCGCCTTGATCCCCAGTTCCCGCGCCTGCTTCGCGATGGCACCCACGCTCTTGTAGTAACCGGGGATCAGGATCACGTCGGGATTGGCCGCCTTGAACTGGGTCAACTGGCCCTTGAAATCGGTATCGGAGGTGGCATAGGAGGCTTCGGAGACCACCTTGCCGCCCCATTGCGTGAAGTCTTTCTTGAACTCGTTCCCAAAATCAATGCTGTAGGCGCTGCCGTGGTCGGTGAAGATGGCGGCGGTATTGGCCTTGAGCGTATCGCGGGCGAACTTGGCGACGACCGCGCCCTGGAACGGATCGGTGAAGCAGACGCGAAAGATATAGTCGCCTACCTGTGTCACCTTGATATTGGTCGAGGAGGGCGAGACCATTGGGACATTGTTGGACTGGCAGATAGGCGCGGCGGCCAGGCTGCGGCTGCTGGCGACCTCGCCGACCACGGCCACGACCTTATCTCCGGTGATCAGCTTGGTCACGACGCTGGCGGCCTTATCGGTGGCGCTCTCATCGTTTTCGACATGCAGATCAAGCTGCTTACCGTTGATGCCTCCTGAATCTTTGATCTTATCAAGCGCGAGTTGCATGCCGTCCTGGGTGCTCCGGCCGAAGTCAGCATCATCCCCGGTCATCGAAAGGTACGCACCGATCGGGATCGTATTGCCTGTCACGGCATTGCCGCCGCCTCCCCCACCGCCCGTGCCCCCTCCGCCGCCGGTCCCGGCATTATTGCACCCGGTCAGCAGCAGGACCGCCATTCCCATTAACACGAACCCTGGCAAACGCATACAGACCTCCCCTATAAGCTAGAGTGAGAATACCTATTTTACCTTATCCCCACGGGGCGTTGCGCCTCTGCCCGCCCCCTCTCTTGTGAAGGGAGAGGGGAGCAAGAGCGCAGGCGTTATCGCCGCGACCACAAGGTTTGAGATGCCGCTAAGACATCGCTGCGCGCAGAGCGGCGATGTGCGCGGGCGTCGTGCCGCAGCAGCCGCCCACGATATTCGCCCCGGCAGAGAACAACTGCCCGCCGACCTCGGCAAACTCAAGCTCTGTGATAGGATAGACCCAATGCCCGTCCCCATCCTGGCTCGGCAGACCGGCACTCGGCTGAAAGAGCAGCGGCGCGTCGGTGACGGCGCGCATTCGGGAGGCGATTTCGACAAATGCTTCTGGACGCTCGCCACAGTTCGCGCCGACGATACAGGCCCCCGCATTCGCTAATTCCCGCGCCGCTGTTTCGGGCAGCGTCGCGTCGGGCATCCGGCCGTCGGCATGGAAATGGCAGGTCACTGCCAGCAATTCCAGATGCGGCAAGTCACGCAGTGCGCGCGTCGCCGCCAGCGCTTCCTGCAAGGAAGTGCAGGTCTCGATCAGGACGATGCCCGACCAGTGCGGCGCGTGGGTGGCCACAAAATGCAGGGTCTCTCGCTCCGGCGGCACTACGGACGGCACGAGCGAAAGCCACAAGTTGCCTCTCTGTTCGCTCTCTCGCAATGCATGGATGCCTATGTTCAGCCCGGCACGCAGATTGCTGGCCCAGTTCCCCCCTGTGCGTAATCCAAATGTGTTCGTCGTCAGGATGTCCGCGCCGGCCGCCAGGTAACGGTCATGAATGCTGCGGATGGCGTCCGGCAGGCCCAGATTGGCTTGCAGCACGTCCTCTGGCGCAACGCCATAGCGGATCAGTTCCGTCCCCATGCCGCCATCGGCAATAAGCCTCTCACCCGCGCGCAGACGCTCCATAAGTTCGTTAGCAGACGCCAGGGGCATACTCAGACGTCTCCTTCGAGCAGCGCTTGACAGACCTCGATGCGGCTGAGGATACCGATGACCTGGCCGTCGCCAGAGGTCACCGGCAGGCGTTTGAGTTTATGCGCCAACATCAGCGCGGCGGCCTCCCGCACGTCGGCTCGCTCGTCAATAGAGACCGCCGGGCGCGACATCGCATCCTCCACGCGCAGTACCGGCGCTTGCCGCAGACGAGCCAGCAGCGCCTCGAACCCCTCCTGTGCCGCGAGGTTGGCATCCTCCTCCGGCAGTAGGGCGCGCATTACATCCCGTTCCGTCAGCATACCGATAAGCTGGCCCGCCGCATCGACAACGGGCAAACCGGTCACCTGATAGAGATCCATCAGATCGACGGCCGCGCGCAGGCTATCTTCGGGCCTGGCTTTGACAATGTGAACGCGCATCAGTTCCTGCGCTTGCATAGAGTCGTTCTCGTGTTTCTAGATTGTGCGTTGGCCGCCCCTTAACCTGTGCGGAGGAAAGAGCCTGTGGCGGCACCGGATAGACGCCGACATAAAAATCGTGCCGCAGCAGATGCAGAAACAGGTGCATGCGCCGCTCCGGCTTGACCAGTTCCGGATAGTGCCGCACCCACCAACGCTCTTTCCACTTCCCATCCAGAATCACGATGTAACGCGGCGCAGGCGCGAACCGCTCCACCGGATGGTCATCATTGCAAAGGTCCTCAATTACATTGACGACTTTGAAATGATTATTCAGGCAAAGCCCCGGCGCGACCGCCCCGATCAGCACGCTACCTTTGGGCAGATGGTCTTGCAGCCAGGCATCCGCCTGCTTCTGCTTGAACGTTAGATGCCCCAGCCAGTTCCCCAACCACAACCCGTTGACCAGCGCCCACAGCCCTAACCCCAGCAGAGGAACCCAGACCTCAATCCCATGCCGGGCCGGCAACGACCCGTCTGAAGGGCCTACGGCCAACCGGTCTGCGACTGGAGAAGCGGTACGCATCGCAAGCCGGGGCGTGTCCTGCGGACACTTGCTTTTTCCAGCCAGGGGTTTTAACCCCTGGCTCCTCCCTCGGCCCCTTGCGCCTAAGCCAGGCCCCCAGACCAACAACCAAGCCCCCACGCCGGCGGCGGCATACAAGAGCAGGTCTTGCCCCAGGCGGCCCTGATGCACGAGCGCTTCGAGCACATGGTAGCCCAGCCAGGCTCCTAACAGCCCCCGCCACCAGGCATGAGACTGCCACACCTGCCAGAGCGCCTGCCACTCCACCAATCCCATCCCCGCCAAGCCCGCCAGAGCCGGATAGAAGAGCACATAGTAGCGGCTGGGTGAGTAGCTGACTACCGCCAACAGCAGCCACATACTCAGCAGCCAGCAGACCAACAGGTCTCCACAGACCTGCCCTCTTGGACTTTGCTGCTTCCTTAACTCGGTCCATCCCCCCAGTGTTAAGAGCGCCAGGAGCGTCAGCACCGGCGTGTGGCGCAGCAGGTAGGGAGACAGCCCCCGCTCATCGCCTAAGAGGGCATGCTCCACGTTCTGCCACAGATGCCAGAAGCTGCTCGGTATCAACTGCTGGCTCAGGTAGTAACGGTTGAGCCGGAGCAGTTCCTGCCGATGAGGCAGATAGACGAGCAGGCCATACAGCCCCAGCCCTAATCCTAAGCCCAACAGCAGCCAACAGGCTCCCCGCCTGCCTGCCTGACCCTGCCAGAGCAGCGCCAGCAGGAAGGCCGGAAAGACGAGCGCGCATAAGCCTCTTGTGGCATACGAGAGAGCCAGCAGCAGACCACTCAGCAGCAGCCAGCCGGCCCCAAGCCCGGCCCTTTCTCCTTGCGCCTGCGGTCTGGGAAAGGCCCCCAGCAGACACAAGAGCGCCAGCAGCAGGGGCAGCAGGGCGGGCGTGTCCATAAGCGCCAGGCGGTTGTAGAGCAGGAAGGGATGCTCCAGCCCCAGCAGGAGCGTGCCCAGAGCCGCCACGCGTAGTCCGAAGGCCGTGCGAAGGGCCAGAAAGAAGACGCTCAGGCTCAGCAGGCTCAGCAGGACCGAGAGCAGGCGGGCTTGGACGGCTCCCACGCCCAGCAGATGGAACCAGGCGACCTGAGTAAAGTGGAGGGCGGGCATGAGCAGGCGGTTATTCCAGGCATCGGTGCTAGGCTGTCCGAAGAGGAGCGTGTTTCTGGCATCGTGGAGATAGAAGCCCTCATCGGTGAGCAGTCCCGAACTCCAGGAGAGGCGGGGGTAGGCATCACTGTCCAGAGCTATCACACGCACCAGCACCACCAGCACAATAGCGGTCACGACGCCCGTGATCCGCCATGTCAGGCCCGCCCGGCCGTTGCCCATTGTCTCCTCACACACATAATTCCCAGCTTAGTTAATTCCGCCATTCCGGACCGATTTCCTGCCTGCCCATTCACTGCACTATAGGGTCTTGGCCCCGCAACATAAGCATATAGCCCACGCCTGCCGCCAGTATCGCGCAGGCCGCCAGAGACAGATAGAGACCGACTCGAAAACTATCGGGCGAATAGAACAGTCGGACGGTGTGATGGCCAGGAGTCAGATAGATACCCATAAGTGCGCCATCCGTGCGATAGACCGGAGAGGGGCGTCCGTCGACCTTCGCCTTCCAGCCCGGATAGGCCGTGCCAGAATAGACCAGGAACGCCGGCGCGGGACCGGCGTCGGCGCGCAGTTCGATGCTCCGCGCGCTGCACGCCTGGATAGAGACCGGCGCAGGCAGACCAGCATCCTCTGAAAACGTCCCCCACTCCAGATCGGCGCGTGTCGAGTCGATGTGATCTTGCCGGGGAGAATGCCGTTCCCAGGGCGTCTGTGGAGGCGTTCCGCCCGATACGATCGCCAGATCTGAAGGCTGGAAGTCCGGCGCGGCCAATGCCGCCGAGATACGCAGCCTCCCCTGCACCCGCCGCGTCCGCCGTACCATCCAGGCGCGCGGGAGCGGGCGGAGCGGGACCCACAGGCTAAGGTTTCGCGAAGCTGCGGAAGTCGGAAGTGGCCGTAATTCCGGATCGGCCAGCCGCAGTTCCTTCGGCAATACGACGACATCTACGTTCAGCAGGCCCAAGAGTCGGGCCAGATTCGGCTGGCCGCGCCGCAGGGCCGTGCGAGCCAACCCGTCCAGGTCGGCCATCGCCGCGACCGGGACCGGCTCGTAAGCGGACGCCGATTCCAGTCTGTACCGCATGCCCAGGTTCGGCATTAGCGTATCCAGAAAGGCATGCAGTGTCCGCGCATCGGACGGACCATAGTCCATGTATCCCGCTGTAATATACCGCTTCCAGAAACGCTCATGTTCCGGCAGGTAGATTCGTCCGGCGTCGGGGCTCCCGCTGGCAGTCACCTGCTGCAACACGGGGACGACGGCAGGCCGGTTCGCCAGTTCCTGCGGCGGCACGGTCGGGTTCCACTCCGGCCCGTACCAAACTAAGGGCACGGCGATAAGGGCCAATGCGCCCAGGCTTACAGGCAGGTTCCCGCGCCGCAAGCGCAGCGCGTCCAGTCCCACGCCCGTCAGAACGGCGAAAGCGAATATCGTAAGGAGCAGAAAACGTGCCGGATCGTGAAAGTGCGAGAGGCCGGGCACGATATGGAATGCGATCCAGTAGAGTCCGCCCGTGTTGCCTAAGGCCAGCCAGATACCGAGCAGGGCGACGATGGCCCAATAGCGCACCAGACCTTCGCGATTGCAGCGCGCCACCGCATAGCCGATCAAAAAGAGCGGCAGCCAGCCGACAAAGAGCGCGGGTTCCCAGGCATTGCCGCTGCCCCAATAGTCCGCCGTGGCCGGATGCCCCAGGAAGTGCGGTGCAATCAGGGTCAGAAGCTGGACCGGTTCCAAGACAAAGCGGTTCGCCTGCCAGAAGGTCATCTCCTCGCGCGGGCTTTCATGCAGCAGTTGCAGCGCGGGCAGCAGTTGCGCGGCGGCCAGCAGCAGTCCCAACGTGCCTGCGATCAGCATCCAGTGTAACGGCTGAGAACCGTGAAGCACGCGAACAGGCGCAAAAATAGATTTTTGAATTCCTTTCGTGTATACCGGGTCCTTCGCGGTTTCTTTCGCGCGTTGCGCCTGGCGATGCGTCGCCCAGAGGCGCATCCAGGCATAACAGAGGGCGCAGGCGAAGATCAGATAGGCGACCTGCGGATGCGCCGCCAGCAGCGTCAGTCCGACAACCGCCGCCAGGCTAAAGCCCGCTCTCGGCCCCGGCGTGTCGATACAGGCGTCCAGACAGGCCAGGACCAGCGGAAAGTAGGCCGCCGTCTGGATCATCGGCGGGAACTGTAGCCGCCCTAGCAGGCAGGCGCTGCCCATATAGACCAGCGCGCCGGAGAGCGCCGAAACGCGCCGCAGCGTCCACCGTTGCAGGAACCGGTAGGTGAACGCGCCGCTGAGAAATACGTGCAGCAGGCTGTTGAGGCTCAAAAAGAGCCAGACAGGAACGAAAGGCAGCAGCGCCGTAATGGGATAGAATAAGGCTGTTTGCGGATTGCCCACGTAGGGCTGTCCACAGAGCATATACGGGTTCCAGAGAGGAAGCTGTCCCTGATGGAGCGCCCCGCGCACAAAGCGCAGCATCACATCGAAGTAGAGGAGGATGTCGCCCCAGTAGAGACTGCGACCGAGGCACAGCGGCCAGAGCAGCGCCCCGGTGAAGAGCAGCAGTGCGCCATAGGGCAGCAGAGCCGTCAACTGCGGATGCCGCTGCGTCCAGTCCGCCAACCATATCCAGCTGCGCTCCGGCGGAGATATATCCGCGTCAGCCGGACGGGTGACCGCTTCCGGATAGCCCGGAAGGGCCGTCGGCAATGCATGTTCGGCGTCTTTAACGGCGGAAGGTTCGGTTCGCACAGCAGCTTTGTACCAGCCTCTAACGCAACCCCACGGGCGCGCTTTACAGCCACATCCATCGCCCTACACCCGACATCGGAAGACCACTTGCGCGCAAACGTCTAGAGCGAGTAAAATTCTGGGAGAATGGGCGGAGGCGCGTACCGCCTCGTTATCGGCCTCGATCCTTACGGACGGACAAGATGTCAGTAACAGAGCACGCGCAGTGTAGCACGCCCGCCCTGTTTTGTCAAGCGGGCTGAAAGGAGACGCACCAGCAGCATGGAGGGAGGAAACGTCGCCATCATCGGCGGGACAGGCTTCGACACACTGCCCCCAGAGATATTCGCCGAGCCTCTGGAGGTGGTGACGCGCTTCGGTACGGCGCGCGCGTTGAGCGTAGCCGATAACTACGCCGAGCCGTACAAACTCTATTTCCTGGCGCGGCACGGCGTCACGCACGGCCTGGCTCCCCACCAGATCAACTACCGGGCCAACATCGCCGCGTTGGCCGATCTGGGCGTGCGCTATGTGTTCGCCACCAACGCCGTCGGTTCGCTGCGCCTCTCTCTGTCGCCTGGATCGTTTGTCCTATTGGACGATTTTATCGACTTTACGCGCGGCCGGCCGCTTACCTACTTTGCCGAGGGCGGGCCGTGGCAGCATACCGACTTTTCAATGCCCTATAGTCCGGCGCTGCGGAAAGCCGTGATCGAAGCCGCCGCAAATCTGAACGTTTCGCTCATCGAAGGCGGAGTCTACCTCTGTTGCGATGGCCCTCGTTTCGAGACGCCCGCCGAGATCCGGCTCTTTGCCCAATGGGGCGCGGACGTAATCGGCATGACGGGACTGCCCGAAGCCGTCTTTGCCCGCGAGGCCGGATTGGAATATGCCGCCGTCGCCATCGTCACCAACTATGGCGCGGGCCTCACTCCGGCCCCTGTCGATCATCTGGCCGTCACGGCTGCGATGCAGGAGGCCATCGTCATCCTGCGCGAACTGCTGCTGGCAGCCAGCGGGCGGCTCGCCGCGCGCCTGGAGACAACACATGGCGAATAGACCGGTCTTCATTGCTACCTGGCGGTATGGACTGCTGGCTTGTTCTGTCGGTTGGGAACGGCTCATGGCGGGCGCATCCGCGCTCGACGCCATCGAAGCCGGAGCCAATGCGGTCGAGGACGATCCCGACGTGCATTCGGTCGGCTACGGCAGCCTGCCCAATGCAGACGGTGTCGTTGAACTGGACGCGGCGATCATGGATGGGCCGACGCATGCGGCAGGTGCTGTCGCGGCGATGTCGCACATCCCCCGTCCGATCTCCGTGGCGCGGCGGGTCATGGAGCGAACTCCGCACGTCATGCTGGCCGGTCCGAATGCGCGGCGATTCGCCATCCAGGAGGGTTTTCCGGAAGCGGATCAGTTGAGCGACTATGCACGGGAGCGCTGGCTGCGCTGGAAGTTGGAACGGTCCGCGCCCGATGTTGCCCACTTCGAGCCACCAGCGCAACCGATTCCTGCCATGCCGCAGGAGATCAGCGGAGGCCCGGAGGATGAGACCCACGATACCATCGGACTGTGCGCTCTGGATCAGAACGGCGATCTGGCCGCAGGCTGCACGACTGGCGGGCTGGCCTGGAAGGTTCCGGGGCGCGTCGGCGACTCCCCGATGATCGGAGCAGGGCTTTATGTGGATAACGTGGTCGGAGCCGCCGCCGCGACCGGCAACGGGGACGAGATGCTGAAAGCCTGCCTCAGCTACCGGGCCGTGATGCGCATGGAAGAGGGCTATAGCCCGCAGGAGGCCTGCATCGAGAGCCTGCGCTACCTGCTGCGCAAGCGGTCGCCGGAACGACATGACTTCTATAGCGCGGCGATAATCGCCTTACGGAAAGATGGCGAGGTAGGCGCGGCGGCGACCGCCTCCGGTTTCCATCCTCCCGACCGACTCTGGCTCTGGGCCGTCGCGCGGACGCCGGAGACGGAAGGCCAGCCGATTGTCACCCTGCATGAGGGCGTCTACGTGACGCCGGATGCCCTTCTCGCCCGGCTGGACGGGGAAGCCCAAGGCAGCGCTCTATGAAACACGTCATTATCGGAACCGCCGGACACGTCGATCACGGCAAGACCACGCTGATCCAGGCGCTCACCGGCACGAACCCTGACCGGCTCAAAGAGGAGCAGGAGCGCGGCATGACCATTGACATTGGGTTTGCTGCGCTCAAGCTGCCCGACGGCACTATCGCCGGTATCGTGGATGTGCCCGGCCATGAGCGGTTCTTGAAAAACATGCTTGCGGGAGCGGGCGGCGTGGACGTGGTCCTTCTGGTCATTGCCGCCGATGAGAGCGTCATGCCCCAGACGGTCGAGCATCTGGACATCCTGCGCTTGCTCGACGTTCGCAATGGGGTCGTCGCCTTGACCAAATCGGACATGGTGGATGCCGAATGGCTGGATGCCGTTGAAGAGGATGTGCGCGCGCAACTGGCGGGCAGCTTTCTGGCCGAGGCGCCGATCCTGCGCGTCTCGGCGGTCACCGGCAAAGGGCTGGATGCGCTCAAACGCGCCCTGCTCGCGGCGGTCAGTCGCGCCGAGGCGCGCAATGCGGCCCTGCCCTTCCGGCTGCCTATCGACCGGGTCTTTACGCGGCCCGGCTTCGGAACCGTCGTCACCGGCACGCTCGTCGCCGGGACCATCCGCACCGGCGATGTCGTCGAGATCGTACCGCAGGGGATCGCGACGCGCGTGCGCGGCCTGCAAGTGCATGGGCAGAAGGTGAATGAGGCCGAAGCCGGATCGCGGGTCGCCGTCAATATCGCCGGTGTGGAGACCGACGCGGTGGCACGAGGCGCGCAACTGGCCGCGCCCGGATCGCTCGCTCCGACCCGGACCTTCGACGCCGTCCTGCGCCTGCTGCCGCATGCATCTAAGCCGTTGCGGGATCGGGTGCGCGTGCGGGTCTATCTGGGGACGGCGGAGGTGCTGGGCCGCATCCGCCTGCTGGACGCCCGGACGGAACTGGAGCCGGAGGGACGCGCCTATGTGCAGTTTCGGGGTGAGGTTCCCTTTGCCTGCGCGCGGGGAGACCGGTTTGTCGTGCGCTCCTATTCGCCTATGACCACTATCGGCGGCGGGATCGTGCTGGATGCCGCGCCGGCGCGCCACCGGAAGGCCGATCCATCGACATTAGCCGCATTGGAAGCTAAAGAGCGCGGCACGCCCGAAGATTTGGTTGAGACGGCGCTGCGCAGCGCGACTGTTGGGTTGCTTCGCAAGGAGTTGCCGGGAAAAGTCGGTCTGCTGGCGCCAGAGGCCGAGGCCGCCCTGGCAGCGCTGGCAGCGGCGGGCACGATTGTGGTTCTGCCCGGAGATCGGTTGTTTCATAGCGCCGTGTTGGGTCCGCTGACAGACCGGACCAGGACAGCGTTGGAGGCGTACCATAAGCAGTTCCCACTGCGTGCGGGCATGCCCAAAGAGGAGTTGCGCGCCGCCATCGAGCCGCCGAAAACTAAAGACAGCCTTAGATCGGGGAGTTTCGCTTCTCTGCTGGCCTACTGGGAAGCGCAGGGGCTTCTTGTCACCGAAGGCGCGACGGTGCGCCTGGCGGCCTTCCAGGTCGAACTGAATGAGCGGCAGCAGGCGCTATTGGCGCGGATCGAGGAGGTTTATAAAGAGTTCGGCATCGCCTACCCCACCGTCGAAGAGGTCAGTCGCGCGGTCAAAGCCCCACCCGACGCGATCAATGCGCTGCTGCGCGTGGGCGCGGAGCGAGGCCGCTTCTTTCGGGTGCAGGAGGGCGTCTACTTTCACGCGGAAACTATTGCCCATCTTCAGCAGTTGGTGCGGGATTCCATTCGAGAGCATGGAACCATCACCGTCGGGGCGCTGCGCGATCTGACCGGCTCGAATCGGAAGCTGGCGCTGCTTGTCCTGGAATACTTCGATGCCATTCACTTTACCCGGCGTATAGGGGATGAGAGGGTTCTCGTAGGGTCCTAAGAAAAATGCGTTTCAGGACCTCAAACGTCCGATAATGTTAGATTGGAAGGATAATCAACGCCGGTTTTTTGGACGGGCGCTAGCGCCCGTCCAAAAAACCGCGCGGGCCGCGACGCGGCCCGCGCCCCATCGGCCCAATCGCCTAACCGTCGGTATCGCGCGCAGCTGGAGAGTTCTTTTCCCTTTCCCCTTTTGATGCAGGGGAAACTATAACATGGAGGCGATGTAGTTCGTCTGGCCTTCATGGTAGGACATGTTCCAGTAAGGATAGGCCATGATCTCTGCCAGGGACGTTGGTCCCCAGCGCAACGCAATCTGAACGTCCATATCTCCCTCCGGAACGGCCTGCATCACGCCAATGAATTGGGTCGTACTCTCCAGCAAGAGGGCCTTGAGGCGGTTCCAGTCCTGCGCCAGCTCCTCTTTACGCCGCTGGAACGCGTCCATGCTGTACTCCTCCGGCCAGGCACGATTTACCAGCAACTCCGCCGTCGTGCCGTTGAGAATGGCGCATTCCGCCGCCTGATCCAGCGCGGAGCGTCCCTTATCGAAAGGCCGCCATCCTCGTTTATCCTCGGGAAGGTTTTCCACGGCCGCGATGAGACTGTCCGCCGCCTTCTGCGTGGCGGCCGCCAAAAAGGTTTGCAATGCGTTCGGCATCCTCTTGTCTCCTTTCCATCCCTCAGGCGTATTTGACCATCAGGCTCTCCACAAAGCCCGCTAGCTTCTCGCACCGGTTGATCGCCTTCTCGATCAACTCGTAAATCTCCTTCCACTGGATAAGCTGGCGTGGGTCCAGGGCGGCATCCTCGAACAGTGCCGTCAGCGCCTTACGAAACGACTTATCCATCCGGCTTTCCATGGCGTGAATGCCGGCAATGACCGACGATAGCTCCTCCTGCTTTAATCCCTTCCGCAGCAGGCTGACCAGCGTCTGAATCTCATTGGTGATGCCGACCAGCATCGCCACCAGTCCCGCCAGTTCGGCGCGCGGCGCCTTCAGCTTATAGACCTCGATGCGGCCTGCGGCCTTCTCGATCGTGTCCGTAATGTCGTCGAGGCGGTCGGTCAACGCGTGCATGTCCTCCTTATCCATCGGGGTAATGAACTGGGTGTTGACTTTGTTGACGAAGCTATGGGTCAATTGATCGGCCTCGTGCTCAATCTCTTCGAGTTTCTTGAGATATCGATGCATTTGGGGAAAATCCAGGACCAGGGCGTTGAAGGTAGCTGCCGCGTCATGCGCGGATTGCGCCTGCGCATCCAGGAGATCGTAGAACGAGTGGTCCTTTTTGTTCGGAAACAACATGGTTCTCATGTCCTCTCTTGCCCATCCGGCAATGGCTGTAGTATACCCTGCCTTAATATTTCCTTAACCTCCTCTTAACAAAACCTTAACATGAGCGTGCTATAGTCAATGGTGAGAGACAACGAACTCTCCGAGCTGTTCTCGGCGGCATTAGAAACCGCGAAACACGCGAAAAGACGCGAAAATCGAAAGGTCTATGGTCCTACCGGGCTGTTCTCTGCGGCCACATCGCCATCCTGTATCGCCTGGATGCCGCCAGAGAAAGGAAGCGAAGTGCGATGCTTATTGTAGTTCTGGTTGTCCTGTTCGCCCTGACGTTCGACTTTATCAACGGTTTCCACGACACTGCCAACGCCATTGCGACGGTCGTCTCGACGCGTGTCCTCTCCCCACGTGCGGCGGTCCTCATGTCGGCCTCGCTCAACCTGGTGGGGGCTTTGTGCTTTACCAAAGTGGCCGAGACGGTCGCCAAGGGGCTGGTCACGGGCGCCACGCAGCACGTCGTCCTGGCCGCGATCGTAGGCGCGATCGTCTGGAACCTGATCACCTGGTATTTCGGGATTCCCAGCAGTTCCTCGCACGCCCTGGTCGGTGGGCTGATCGGGGCGACCTGGGTCCATGGGGGCAACAAGGCGATTCAGTGGGAGGGAGTGCTGGACAAGGTGGTATTGCCGCTGGTGACGTCCCCGCTCTGGGGTTTTGTCCTGGGGCTGCTGCTGATGGCCGGCATCATCCTCGGCTTCGCGCACCGGCACGCGCAGCGGACCGGCCGGATGTTTCGCTTTTTCCAACTTCTCTCTTCGGCGCTAATGTCGTTCGCGCACGGCAGCAACGACGCGCAGAAGAGCATGGGCATCATCACCCTGGCGCTGGTCAGCTACAGCGGGCACAATCTGGCCAAAGCGCCGGTCCCGCTCTGGGTGAAACTGGCCTGCGCGCTGGCGATGGCTTTGGGGACGTCGGCGGGAGGCTGGCGTATCATCAAGACCATGGGACATAAGATCATCCGCCTCGAACCGGTGCATGGCTTTGCCGCCGAGACTTCCGCGGCGCTGGTCATCCTCTACTGTACCTTGACGGGCAAGACGGTGAGTACGACCCACGTGATCGCCGGCAGCATCTTCGGCGTGGGGGCTGCCAAGCGGCTATCCGCCGTGCGATGGCAGGTCGCCCAGAACATGGTGACCGCCTGGGTGCTGACTATTCCGGCGACGGCCACGGTAGCCGCCGCCTGCTACCTGTGCCTGGCGATTCTCGGCCTGCACTAAATCTGATTTATCCGTTTGTGTACGGGATAGGTCACTCTGGGATCGCTGCTCCTCAGATAGTGTTCATAAGCAAGGGGTCGGTTGCTCCAAGAGGACGGGGTTTCGTCGCGTTGCGGCTAATGCAGGTGGAACACGAGCGGCTTGCCCTCTCCCTTGCGCTGCACCGTCAATGTGATTTGAGACAGGCCCAACTGGATAGCAGCCTCTTCTAAGGACATCCTGGCAACCGGTTGTCCGTTGATGGATGTAATCGTATCCCCCTGCTTGAGACCCTGTCTTTGTGCCGGAGAGTCATCCAGAATGTGGGAGACGACCATAGGACCGCCCGCCTGCTTGTCTGCCAGCATGCCTAGCATTTCCGATGGAGGCCGCTCGAACTCACTCTTGCGGACCAGGCTCACCTGATAGGACTGTCCCTGCTTGTTCTGAAGCGTCAATCGTGTAGGCGTACCGGCCAGGCCCGACAGGAGAAGCCCGACCTTATATAAGGCCAGGGAGGTTGCCGCTTGTCCATCAATCTCTAAAAGCAAATCTCCCTGTTGGACAGACGATTGGTCAGCCGGCGAATTTGGCTCAACCCCCGCGATATGCCATGCCTTCCCTCGTCGTTCTATGCTGATGCCTGTCCATCCGCCTATGCAGGCTGGCTGATCCTGTTCCCCCGGACGTTGCAGGTAGAGACAGCTATTGGGGAAATCGAGAATGACACGGAACCGGGAGAGCACGTTTAAACCCACTTTAGGAGTGCCCGCTAAACACACGGCTACATTGGGGACGACCAGAGGACCGAAGTTGAGGCTGGGCAGCAGCCACTTATCCGTAGTGTGGAGAGCATTCACAGTGTCGTGAACGGTGGTTGTCCTTGCCAGGGGTTGCATATAAGCCGCAATGGACAAGGGAATATACGTCTGTCTGCTGCCCGTATCCACCAGTAATGAGGCAGCCTGCCCTCCCGCAGCAAACACCGTAACAAAGTATTTTCCCTCCTCTTCCCGAACCGGCAGCCGGGCTGCCTCCCGAAGGAGAAGCGGGGAGAGAGGTTTTAGGAATAAAGCGATGGTCTTGGCTTTAAAATCAATCTGAACGGGAGTACCGGCAAAGAGAGGAGCGCCGACAATACCTGCATATCCTAGCTTCCGGATGATCCCCAGGTCGGCGGCGAATGCAGAAGCTATTCGCAAATTGAAATGTTCTCTCGCGCTCTTGACCACGAATGTGATGCCACTTACCCGCACCTTATGAATCGCGAGATTGTCCGTTCCTCGTTTGTTGGAAGCCTTCACAGGACGGAGTCGGAGTTGCTGAGCCACTGCCGTATCGATCAGAATGGATTCGTCCATTCCCGTGTCTACCAGGAATGGCAGCGGTTTTCCTCCGTTGATTCGGACTTGAATGCGGATGTAGGGACAGGTAATCGGGTCGTACTCAAAAGGAATCGTGACATGAGGCACAGCGTCGGGTCCGCTTGCGTTAAGAGGCGGCTTAGGTTGCCCGAGAGACTGTGAGCTTGCAATCGTCGTAAGGAGTAACCAGGCGAGGAGAGACGGTAGGGTTGGGTTGCCAGCAAGTTTCAATGCCGTTCCTCCGGCATTGCGCTTCACCGAAGTCCAGAACAGATGAGAGGCCAGGGTGAGGTCTGGCAGGGAGGGGTCCGAACTCAGCGATTCTTCCCCTCACGGCCATTGCCGTCTTCGCCGCCCATCAACGCTTTGAACTCAAGGATATTACTGGCTTTTGCAAGCGCATCCTGGTAGGTGACTTGCTTGGAATGCACCAGTTCGGCCAGGGATTGATCCAGAGTCTGCATCCCATGCCGATGTCCCGTCTGAATGATCGAACCGATCTGGTAGGTCTTGGACTCGCGAATCAGGTTGCGCACCGCCGGTATCGCCACCAGCGTCTCGAAAGCGGCGACACGCCCCTGTCCATCCGCCCGTTTTACCAGCGTCTGGGAGATGACCCCCAGCAGGTTCACGGACATCTGCATCCGTACCTGCTGCTGCTGATAGGTTGGAAAGACGTCGATGGCGCGGTCCACTGTCTGAACGGCGTCGGTAGTATGCAGCGTCCCGAAGACCAGATGGCCCGTCTCTGCCGCCGTGATCGCCAACGCGATCGTCTCCAGATCGCGCATCTCCCCGATCAGGATCACGTCCGGGTCTTCGCGCAGCGCCTGCCGCAGCGCAATCTTAAAGGAAAGCGTATCCGTATCCAGCTCCCGCTGGTTGATAAGCGAGTGCTTATCCTCGTGGACGAACTCCACCGGGTCTTCGACCGTGATCACATGTTCGGCGCGATTGCGATTGATATAGTCGATCATGGCCGCCTGCGTCGTCGACTTGCCCGAACCGGCCGGCCCGGTCACCAGCACCAGACCGCGCGGACGCTCCGAAAGTGTTTTACATATCGCCGGAAGCCCCAGAGCGTCAATCGTCTTGATCTCGTAGGGAATGACTCGATAGGCTCCTCCCACGTTGCCGCGCTGGACATAGAGGTTGCCGCGGAACCGGGCCAATCCCTTGATCTCGTAGGCGAAATCCAGTTCGAACTCTTCCTCAAACCGCGCCTTTTGCGTGTCTGAAAGGATCGAGTAGCAGAGCCAACGCACCTCATCGGCATTCAGCGGGTCCAGGTCCAGTTGCATCAGGTCTCCATGGATGCGCACCAGCGGCGGACTATCCGCTTTGAGATGCAGGTCCGATCCCTGATTATCTACGCAGGCTTGCAGCAGTTGATCCAGATTGATCGAAGTCAACATCGCCGCTATCCCTCCATCTCCGATACGCTTCTCAGAACCCGTCGTCCGTCTCGATGGCGATCCCCATCCGCTCCGCGCGCTGCCGGAACTCCGTGGGATTGGACGTTTTCGCCAGCGCATCGTTGTAATGGACCAGGCCGCGCTTGACTAGGTCCAGCAGGTTCGAATCGAGCGTCTGCATTCCATACTGCTGGCCGGTCTGAATATCGGTGTAGATCTGATAGGTCTTACCTTCCCGGATCAGCGTGCGGATCGCCGGAGTGCAGACCATGACCTCAAAGGCCGCGACCCGGTCGGCTCCATCTTTGCGAATGAGCAGGGTCTGCGAGATGACCGCCAGCAGCACGACCGAAAGCTGCATGCGGATCTGCTGCTGGGCTTCCGGCTCGAAAACGTCGATGATGCGGTCTATGGTCTGAGGCGCATCGGTGGTATGGAGAGTCGCGAAGACCAGGTGGCCCGTCTCCGCCGCCGTGATCGCCAGCTTGATCGTCTCCAGGTCGCGCATTTCGCCAACCAGGATCACGTCCGGATTCTGGCGCATCACATGCTTGAGCGCGTCCAGAAAGGTGTGCGTATCCACGCCGACTTCGCGCTGGTTGATCGCGCACATCTTATCCGTATGCTGGTATTCGATCGGGTCCTCGATGGTGATGATATGGCCCGCCTTCGACTCATTGATTACGTCGATCATGGCCGCCAGCGAGGTCGACTTGCCGGAGCCGGTCGGTCCGGTGACCAGTACGAGCCCGCGCGGGCGCGTCGCCAGATCCCGAGTGATTGGGGGCATGCCCAATTCTTCTACGGTGCGGATACGGAAGGGAATGACGCGCATGACCGCGCCGATATGGCCCTGCTGGCGAAAGATATTGACGCGGAAGCGTGACAGCCCTGGAACCTGATAGGACATGTCCAGTTCCATGGTCTGCTCAAAGCGCATCTGGCGCTCTGGATTAAGCATCGGATGGATCAGATCGTACATGTCCCGGTCGTTCAAGACCGGCATGTTCTGACGGACCAGTTCGCCATGAATCCGCATGACCGGCGGTTCCCCGACGCGCAGGTGCAGGTCGGAGGCCCCGCACTCCACCAGTTGATGCAGCATTTGATCGATGTGTATCATTCGCTACTCTCTCGCCAGAAGGCAACGACAGGGACTAACGCGGCGTGAGACCTGGAATCTGGGGTCCGGTCGCCGTGGTAGTCGCCGCTTGGTGCGAGGCCACGCGCAGCATCTGTCTCAATTCCGAGTAGTTGCCCGCGTTGGCAAGCGCATCCGCCTCGGTGATGACACCCGCTTTCACGTAGCGTACCAGGCACTGATTCATCGTCTGCATGCCCCAGTAGGCCTCCTGCCCGGCCTGACGGATGGCAGAATAGATGTCATCGGACTTGCCCTCTTCGAGCATCTTGGAGATAGTCGGGGTCACGTCCATAACCTCTACACAAGCGACGCGGCCATTGCCGTCGGCGCGGGGCAGCAGCTTCTGCGAGACGACCCCGCGCAGCGAGACCGACAGGCGCAGCCACAACATAGGCCGCTCATGGGGCTGGAACATGTTGGAGATGCGGTCCAGCGTTTCGGCGGCGCTGGCGGTATGGACGGTAGCAAAGACCAAGTGGCCCGTCTCCGCCGCTTGCAGCGCGACGTTCATGGTCTCGATGTCGCGCATCTCGCCGATCAGGATAATGTCGGGAGCCTGCCGCAGCACATGCCGTAGCGCCATCTGGAAGCTGTCGGTATCGATGCCGACTTCCCGCTGACTGACGATGGCCTGTTTATCGAAGTGAACGAACTCGATTGGGTCTTCGATGGTAACGATATTGACGTGCCGAGTCTCGTTGATGAGGTCGATCATGGAGGCCAGCGTGGTCGTCTTGCCGCAGCCGGTCGGCCCGGTGACCAGCACCAGTCCGTTATTGGGCGTGGTGAACTCGCGCACCTTCGGCGGAATGCCCAGGTCTTCGAGCGAACGCATCCGGATCGGGATCAGGCGGCAGACAAAGCAGGTGGTGCCCCGCTGCATATAGATGTTCATCCGGATGCGAATGTCGTCGCCGACGGTGAAGGCCAGGTCCATCTCGTGGTGCTGCTCGAAGATCGCTCTCTGGCGCTCGCTCATCTTGCTATAGGCCATCCGCTGCGACTCTTCCGGACTGACGACCGGATACTCTGTGGGTACGATGTGGCCGTGCTGCCGGATGGAGGGCGGCGAATTGCCCCGGATGAAGAGATCGGAGGCCTGTCGTTCTCCCGCGTAACGGATCATTTCGTCCAGTTCAACGCTCATCATAGTTCCTTTCGTAGCCAATCCTATACGAGAGCGGCCTTATTGCCTGCCCGACGCGTTCGCTGCTAGGGACCGCCGGGACAAGGCCCATCCTTCCCCGTTAAAGCCGGAGGATGCGGGCTGAGGAGCGGGAAGGCAGCCTGCGAATCAACCAGAGATAAGAGCCGGTCCCCACGACGAGCGCCAACCCTGCCAGAACCAGCAGGAGGCTGTTGCCATTGAAGACGGACGCCGGGTGTCTCACCGCCGTGCCCGCCTCGGCAGTCCGAGTGGGATTCAGCACGCCTTGCACGCCCGCCGGCAGGGCCGGGAGCCGTCCCCGGTGATCATGAATGTCCGCATCATAGCGCGCCGTGCCCTGCCCGAACTGGACCAACTGGACCGACAGGGCCGGGCTGTCAAACCGCATGACCCCCTGATATTGGGGGACCATCAGGTTCGTAAAGATGACTTCGATGCGGTTGACATCCTGAAACGCCTGCAAATAGGGCAGTAAGGCCGGTATGCCTCCCGGCTCCTGAGGCGCATTGCGCAGCGTGAACAGCGCGGTCGTCGTAATCGGATCGCGGTTGATATGATCGTCGACGACGGCCAGGTCGCTGACGCTCCAGCCAGTCGCTGAAGACAGACGCGTGATGGCCTGTTTGACGCGCCGGTGGGGCACGGGATGGTGATAGGCGACGGCCACATGCGCGGTATCCGCAGATAGCGGCACGACCAGAATGCCGACATCCACGACATCGGTCCCGTCCTGCGACGCGCCCGTCGGATTTCCCTTCGGGGAAGCGACTTGCGGCGCGGCCAGCGCAGGCGAACCCAGCGTCATCGCCAGGAGCAGCAGGACCGGCACGGCCAGGATGAGATTGCGGCGCGAGAGACCGCCTACCTTAGCGTGGACCAGGCCAGGCGGGGAAAAGGATTTCCGAGACGAGGTTGCAATCCACACTCGGCCCGAAGACCGGGTGCAACCGGGATCGCGCCGCATTGGCGCCGCCGGCGTCATCGTTTTAATCCTCACCCGGCCTGAAGACCGGGTGCAAGAGGAGATCGTTGACCCTGATAGACCCAAAACACCGCGCAAGAGTCTTCCCTCTCTGACGCGATTGAAAATGTGCATCTGCATAGCAAGCGGATTCCATGACCCCGAAAGCCGTCGGGTTGACACACAGCAGTCCACCTGGGGCGGCACCGCCAATTCCCATGCCTCCCGCCGGGGTTGGAATTGGTGGAGCTGAGGAGATTCGAACTCCTGACTTCTTCAATGCCATTGAAGCGCTCTCCCAGCTGAGCTACAGCCCCACATCGGTCCTGCTTGGCGACGAGTAATAGCGCTATTACCCGTCAACGCCGCTATTATACAGTGTAACCTTTTCTTTGTCAAGAAGGGCTTGAATGTCCGCCGCAGATAAAAAAAAGGGAACGCCAAGCGTTCCCTATACCCTACAACCTTTCTTCTCTGCAATCACTTGTCCATCTAGTTCGACGACATACGGATTCCGTATGTTCCCGTCCGCCCGCAAATTTTTACAACATTTTCACCGATGGCTTCATCAGCCGGATTCGCGCATCAGCGCGAAGAATTCGGCCTGTGGCTGTCGCCTTAATCTCGCGGGGTCAGCACGACGGTACGGCTGGTCGAATCCCAACGCACATCGTCCCCGGTCGCCAGACGCAGGAAGCGCAGCGGCACATAGAGCGTCCCATTCAGCCGCCGGGCGTAGGTCTCCATGCGGACACGCCGGCTGCCGTTGACGACGGCGATCCCGCTGCCCAAGCCAAGACGCACTACGCCATCCGGCCCCTCGGCGCGAATCTCCTTACGTCGCGAATCGTACCGATAAGGCACATGCGCGGCATCCAGCACCCGCCCAGCCGGAACAAGCACGGTCTGGTCCGTCTGGATCGGCCCCGCCGTCGAGGAGAAGGACACGTTCTGGTCTCCTACAAGCACGCCGATATCCGTACCGTTGGCCGGAATGTTCGAATTGCGGTCGAGGATGTTGCCATTTCGGTCCCGGCGATGATAGCTGCTATCTCCAGGCGCGTAGTAGTCCCCGTTGCGATACCGCGAGTCGCCCGTGTCGTTCGAATAAGAGAGGCTGCGGTCCAGCCGCACGCCCAGTTCGGTTCCCGGCTTGAGGACGACATCACGCGCATCGCTGTGGCCCTTTTGCAGTGAGCCGAACAGGTAGCCTAGTCCACCGCCGATCAGCGTATCCTCCAGTGTATGCTTGGTCAGGATACCGACGAGCAGGCCCGCGCCTGCACCGTAGCCCACATAGGTCAGACGGTCGTTCTTATGGCTGGGCTTGGCGATCAGGCGTCCATCCGCTGTCCGCGTCACGCTGTTACTGTCCAGGCCGATCAGCGAGCCTTCGATGGGATACGACCGGCCATCGGGCAGCCGCACGCGCAGAAACTCGAGATCGAGGACGCCGGGGTCTTTGCCATTCTTGGGCCGCGCCATGCGCACGACGCCTTCAACCTTCGTGCCTACCGGAAGTGCCGAATAGTCGGCATAGACGCTGTTATTGCTGTCACTGGGGGGACGGACGGTCGCGGTAAAGCGGTCTCCCTTCTGGGAGTCGGCGGAACTCAGCGTATCGTTGAGCCGCACGGGGATCACGGTTCCTGAGTCGAGGCGCGCAGTACGCCCCTGCGCCTGCGCGACCGTTGCCCATGCGGTCGTCCAGGTCATGGCGGCTGCCAGGACCGCCATTCCCATGCCACATGTCGTATGTCGATATCCGCTTCTATGCATGGTTCCTGTCTCCTTGCTTTCTCCGCTGACTGCCGGAAAACTGTTCCCGGCCAGCGGTAGAATGCCCGAATTCAACACTTAACTCTCTATCGTGACAGACGACTAACTTCCTGGCTCGGTTCCAGAAAGACCTGTTTTTGTCCGTCTGCGTTTCCTTACAATAACGCCTGTCAAGGAGGATCGTGACGCATTCTCGGCAGGAAATCGCTTCTCAAAGCGTGAACTTTGCGCCTGGAATTTCGTGGAAACCATTCCAAGGGAGAGGAGGCGTCGCATTGGCCCAACTTTATGGCAAAAACTTTACCAAAGCCGAACTTCTGGCCCGTGTGGGAGACATCAGCCAGGTCGCACGCATCAAGCCCTACCGCCTGCTGGAAGGGCTGGAAGACGGCGTGCAGGCGCTGGATGTCTCTACCGGCAGCGGACTGAGCTTTACGGTCCTTGCCAGTCGAGGTCTCGACATCTCCTCGGCGCACTATAACGGCCGTTCTCTAGCCTGGCGCTCGGCGACCACCGATACGCACCCAGCCTATTTCGACCATGAGGGCGAGCGCGGGCGCGGCTGGCTGCGCGGCTTTTTCGGTGGCTTAGTGATCACCTGCGGCCTCACCTACGCGGGCGCAAACGGCGAGGATGAGGGTCAGTTCTATGGCATCCATGGGCGCGTCAGCAACCTGCCCGCCACCGAAGTCCGGTGGGAGGGCCGCTGGGTGGGCGACGACTACACGCTTTCGATCCGGGGCAAAGTGCGGCAGGCTACCGTGTTCGGTGAGAACCTGGAGATGACGCGGGAGATCACGACCCTCTTGGGCGAACGCCGCCTGTTCCTGCATGACACGGTCGAGAACCTGGGCTATAAGCGCACGGAACATATGCTGCTCTATCATATCAATATCGGCTTCCCGGTCGTCAATGACGCGGCCCGCCTGATCGCTCCGACGCTTTCGGCCGCCCCGCGCGATGCCGATGCCGAAGTGGGCAAAGAGCAGTACGCCCAACTCCAGCCGCCGACCGCCGGCTATCGGGAAAAGGTCTACTTCCACGAGTTTGCCCCGAATGAGGAGGGCAAGGTCACGGCGGCCATCGTCAATCCGGAGGGCGACGCGGGCGACGGAAGCGGTCCCGGCCTGGGCGTCTACTGCACCTATCGTCCCGAACAGTTGCCGCGCTTCATCGAATGGAAGATGCTGGATGCCGGGACCTATGTGGTGGGCATGGAACCGGCCAACTGTCTAGTGATGGGCCGCGCCCATGACCGCCAGACCGGCATCCTTCAGTTCCTGGAGCCGGGCGAACGGCGCGAGTACGCGCTCGAACTGGGCGTGCTATCAGGCCCGGAGGAGCTTGCCGATCTGGAATCGACCTGCCGGGAGGCAGTAGAGGCGCATCGGAGGGCGGCGAACCGGTGACCGTGATGACCGAGCCGGAACGCACGGCGAGCCAGCAGGCGGAGGGAGAGCGACGCCACCGGCGCTGGGCCTGGATCATTGCGGGGGTCACGATGCTGATCACCCTGATCCCCTATCTCATAGGAGCCAGTCTGGCCGATGGGCGCGTCTTTATGTGGCTAGGGTATAACCTCGACGATAGCTGCGTCTATCTCTCCTGGATGCGCCAGGCCGCCAACGGCGCTTACCGCGCGCTCAACCTGTTCACCACCGAACCGCAGCACGGCACGACCTTGAACCCGCTCTTCCTGGTCATGGGACGGTTCGCCGGTGTCACGGGCCTGCCGCTGCTGGCGGTCTATCACCTTTCACGCATGCTGTTCGGCTTCGGCTTACTGGCGCTGGTCTGGGAGTTCCTTCGCCTGGTTGTGGCCGACCGGCAGGCACGCAGGCTGGCTTTCCTCTTCGTCTGCTTCTCTTCCGGCCTCGGCTGGCTGCCGATCTGGTGGGATGTCAATCCAATCCAAACGCCGGTCGACAAATGGCAACCCGAAGCCATTACCTTCCTCTCGCTCTATCTCAGCCCGCTCTTTCTGTTTTCCATGGCGTTGCAGGTCGGCATGGTCGCCCTGCTGTTCCAGGGTGAACGAACGGGCAAAGCGCGTTTCGCCGTCTTCGCCGGGCTATGCGGCTTTGTGCTGGGCCTCGTCCACTCCTACGACATCATCACAATGACGGCAATCTGGCTGGCCTACCTGCTCGTACAGACGGCGGTGAGCCTATTGCGTGGCTCTGCTGGGTCGCGATCAGAGACTTTTAACAAGCCGCAGGCGCTCTCGCTAAGCCAACTGGGGCAGTCCTGGCTGCGCGCGATCCTGGCGGGTCTTCTCACCTTTCCTTCCGTCCTCTACGTCTACAACGAACTGCGCACCGAAGCCGTCTTTCGCGCCCGCGCTAACGTACCGACGCTCTCACCCGCCCTGATCTGGGTGCTCCTCGGCTACGGCTGCACGCTCTTACTGGCAATTGTTGGAATCGCGGCTCTCTACAGGTTCGCGCAACACCCGGACTCTTCCACGGAACTTCCAGAAGCCCTAGAGCCGGATGGACCGGAAAGCTCCCCCGACTCAGAGCCGCAGGTCTGGACGACAGGTATGGATGCAAGCCGCCTGCTGATCGTCTGGGCCATCGTCAATATCGCGGTCTCCTATCTGCCGCATACGCCGTTCCAGCGGAAAATGCTTCAGGGCACGCATTTCCCAATCGCCCTGCTTGCAGGCATCGGTGCGGCCTGGCTCCTACAACAGCCCACGCTTCAGCGCCGGCGAGTCAGCTTTACCTTTGCCGCTATCGTGCTGACCGTGTTCCTCTCCCTGACCAATATTCGGTTCGTGTTGCGGGACCTTGCCGACTACACGGCCAATACCACACAGACCCGAATGCACCGTCCCTATCTGCAACCCGGCGAGATCAAGGCGCTGGATTGGATTGCAGCCAACACGCCTGCGGATGCCGCCGTCCAACCGCTGATCTGGGTCGGAAGCGCGGGCGAGCATAAGATCCTGCCCTCCGACGCGACTTTAGCCTGTTTCACACCCGGCCTTACCGGACGCCATGTCTACTGCGGGCACTGGGGCGAAACGCCCGACTACGGTGCTAAGCTCCATGAGCTTATGCGTCTTGTCCTGGGCAACACGCTGGACTCAGAGCGCATCGCCCTATTAAAAAGGATGAAGGTGCGGTATCTGATCTTCTCCCAGAAAGCGCCTGCGGACCCTATTGCCGACTCTCTGATGCCGATGTTTCGCGGCCTGTCTCCCCTGCCCTGGTATCTGACCCACGTCTATCCAGACCCGACGCGCGGCGAAGTCAACGCGGATGCCGACATCTATGAAGTGAATCCCACTGTGCTTTCCGCCAGTGTCATTCAGCCCGGCGAATAAATTCACGACGAGAAAGGCACAAAGTCGGCCTCCGCCGACTCGGCATTTAGTCTGCGTAGGCAGACTTGGTGCTTTTGCCAGGCGCGGTTTCAACCGCCCGGCTATATCTAATTCGCCAGCCTTCTGTTAAAGAGACAGTAGCTCAGCTATCCAGGCAAGCAGATCGGCCTGCTCTTCCGGTATGTCTTCACTCAGGCGCGCAGCCGCAATCACCAGCATCCAGTCGTGATGGCACTCCTGATCGATCCGATTCAGTTCCCCGTACCGCTGGAGATATGCCTGGCAGAACACGCGGCGTAACTGCGTAATGTCCGGAAGGTCGGGCGGGACTGCGCTTCTTTCCAGTAGATAGAGCGTGCGCGCGAGATCGCCGTGCGGATGCCCGCAACTGGCGTCCATCCAGTCTATCACGACCGGGTCGTGCGCGGTCATCAGAATATTGTTGGGATGGAAATCGCCGTGACAGAGCCGGTCGCCCTCCGGCAGCCGCGCCAGCGTTTCCAGAGCGATAGTCTTCCATTCCGGCGGCAGCGGTGTGGCCGTCTGTATCTTGGTCTCCAGACGCTCGCGCATGCGGGGCAAACCGACGGCAGGATGCGCGTGCATCTGTGCATGGAACTCGGCCATCCAGCGTGCATATTCTCGGGCGCGCTCCGGCTGCGCCAACACCTGGGCCACAAACGGGATTCCATCCACACGGGCATAGAGGATGCCGGGCCGATCGCCGATAGTCACGCTCTCGCCGATGGCAGGGGCCGGGTAGCCTGTCGCCTGGACGCGCCGTGCAATGTCGGCCTCATACGCAGCCGCGCCGCGCTGTTGGGGACCAAAAAACAGCTTGAGCACCTGGGTGTCGTTAAGCGCGTAGACTTCTGCCGTGCGCCCTCTAGCGATAAGCTGCGCATCGTGTGGGAGCCTGTGCATTCCTGCGTTCAAGCCGCGCCTCCAACCCTCCGGCCTTCTCAGAACCGATAGAGGAACTGTAAGTAAGAGTAGTCGGCGTCTCTCCCTGGAAACGTCGCCGCCTCTACGTCGCCGCCATGCGCATAGCCTAGAAGCAGACTGACCGTCAGATTGCTGCACGGGTTATAGTCGAAAGTGAGGTCGTAGAGCGTCCCCATATTGAGGCGCCCACCGCTTGGCCTGCCCGAATAGCCGAAGTTCAGCAACTCATATGCGCCACTGCCTGTGTACCAGAGGTCCTGGGACTGGGCAAGTTTGAGCCCGTGAATTTCCGCGCGCACACTTAGTCTACGGTTCGGATGCACAATCACCTGCCCACAAAAGTCCTGTAGGTTCATCTGGGTGTAGAAAGGAAACGGAGCGAATTTCAGGCCGGTCGTCAGGAGGGGCATATAGGTTCCATGCACGGTGTCGCCAGGCGCGCTATCGCCGCCAAAAAAGGAGTAGTAGAGGCGAAGCCAGGGTCTCCAGGCGGCATGCATAAACTGATAGCCCAATTCGGTATCATAGGCGTAAGCGGCCTGACTCAGATGTCCCCACGACCCTATCTCGCCCGCGCCCCAGAGGACGGTATCAAGACGACCTGGCCCCAACGCGAACGAGCGGACATAGTTGCCTCCGAAGACTCCCATATGGATGCCCTGGGCATCGGCGGCACGCACCGCCGCAGGCCGGTTGTCCACTTTGACTACCTGCTCGCGCTCATCGCCATAGTAGATGGCAAAGATACGGCCCTCCGATGCGTCGTGGGGTCCAGTCTGGGTGAACGTCGCGGCGAGGTAGCCGATCTGAATGTCGGTGAGGGTGTCCCAGCCGTCGAGGCTATAGACTCCGCGCGTCGGACTTGTAAAGAAGGCGGTGACATTTCGCAGGCGCGCATCGTCGGAAAACCGGAAGCCGTCGAAACTGCGCCCCAGGCTCGAGTTGAACGTCTCAGAGATAAGCCTGTCGTTGATGCGCGTCTGTTTCAGATAGGCGATGGTGAGATCGACGGGAGCCGTCTCCGCTCCGTCCGAAAAGAGGAAGCGTCCGATCTGCAAACTGGCATCCGGATTGTTGCCGAGCCGCTTGCTGCGCACGAACGCCTGTTTGATGAAGAAATCGGCGCTCTGATTCTGATTGGCGGCGTAGTAATTGGCGCCGGCCCCCAGGTTGCCGATGGGGTTGGGAGCGGACGCATCGTGCGGGATATTGATGAGCGTGGGCTGTTCGAACTCCAGCGTAAAGTCGGTGGTCCGCGTGGTACTCACCGCCCCGAACCGAAGCACGGACGTTGCAAAGGTGTAGGCCCCGTTCGCCTTGGGAGTGGGAAACCAGTTCCAGTCTTCGATCCGCAGCCGATAGAGGCCGAAGAAGTGGACGGTGGGCTTGGCCTTGGATAAGGCTGTTTTCTGGGCGGAAGCGGGAAGCGCTCGCGTGGTCGCCGCCGTTGACTTGGCAGCCGTTTCCTGTGCCGGGGCACTCCTGACGATGAGGCTCAGGATGGAAAGCGCGCAGATAGGCACGCAGCCGTTTTTCAGATGCACGAATGGGTCCTCTGGAACAGAAATGTCTCATCATCCCCGGCACCGGTCCCTCCGAGGCGAATCCGCGGCGATGAGGCCGCAGGTCAGGCATAATCCACAGCCCAGATCCCGCCGGAACCGCCGTCATCGGCTTTCCCGGCGCTCTTCCACAAAGCCATACACTCCTCTGGCGCGCCATGCTCGGCCAGGTGCTGCAGAAATACCTGCTGCAGTTGCGCGAGCACTTCAGGATGCTGGTCGGCCACGTTTTGCTCGGCGAGCGGGTCCGCCGTCAGTGCATATAACTCCGGCCTGCCTTGAGCGCCCACCGGGGCGTAACCCCACTCGCGGGTTACCAGGAACGGCGTAGACGCTTTGCGCGGGGGCAGTCCGCCAAAAGCCCGGATATAGCAGCCGCTGACGACCACCTCCCGATGCTGCGTCTCGCCGGTGGTAAGGGCGCGGGCGAATGAGCGTCCCTGCAAAGGCACAGGCGGCTGCACCTCCACTCCGGCCAGATCGCACAACGTGGGAAGGAGGTCGGCAGGCTGGGCGAGCAGTTCCAGACTCTGTCCCGCCGGTATCTGGCTGCCGGCCAGGAGCAAGATCGCATGGCCGACTTCGGGGTAGATGGGCCAATAACGGGGGTCTGCATCGTGGAGATTACTCTTGCCGGTGCGCTGATGCTCTCCCAGCGACATCCCGTGGTCGCTCGTGACGACGACGATGGTGTCGTCCCACAGAGCCAGGTCGTCGATCTTCTGGAGCACCCGGCCGATCCAGCGATCCACAAGCTCGGTCTCGGCGGCGTAGTGGGCCCACAGATTGTGTAGCTCCTCCGGAGTGTAAACATCGGAAGGTCCATAGTTGGGATGCAGCATCGGTGGGCCGGCATAGTCCGGGTCGTAGCGGCGCACCAGGTATTCGGGAGCGTCCCAGGGCTCGTGCGGGTCGAAGAAGTCCACCCAGAGGAAGAACGGCCCGGCCGTGTGGTTCTCCTCCAGCCAGCGGATGGCCGTCATAGCGGTTCTAGCGGGAAACAGGTCAGCCTCATAGCGCGGTTGGCGGTTGAACCAGGCGTGCGTATCCACCAGAGGATGACCGCGAAACATGGGCCGGGTGCGGGTCTTGTCGGGGGACATGATGGTGGGAATCGGGTCGTTAAGGTGCAGCAGCGCCCGGTCGCCCTCCTGGCCGCGATGCAGAAAAGCAGCGTCGAAGGCGTGCTGGAAGCGAGCGTTAAACAGATGAGGGTTGTCACAGAGGAGTTGCGACGCATACCCGGCCTGGCCAAGAAGGCTGGCGATGTGATTGGGACTGCTCAGGTCCAGAGGCTGCCAGCCATAGTGCGGCCATCCAAGCATGCCCGTAGCCACGTCCGTGCGTTGCGGAATGGTGGGAAAACTGCCGATATAGAAGTTCTCAATCTCGGTGGCGCGCTCGGCGGCGAAGCGGTCGAGTTCCGGGGTTCGGATCATCCGCTTCGCCCGCTGGCCTAGATTGTCGTAGCGGAAGGTATCGGTAATGAGGAGGACGATATTCTTCACTCGCTTCTTCTCTCCTTTGGAAACCACAGTTTGCCGTGCTGCCAATTCCTTCTCTAGGTTTCTGCATACTGGAGAACTTCTCCTGCTCTTGCATCGGCCAGCTATTAATTCCAAATCATAAGGTATAGCGTTGGGATTGCTCCTGCACGAGTACGGACACCCGTTAGCCTTGCACTGCGACGGGCAGATCGAAGCGTCCGATAATGTTTGATTGGAGCGCAAAAAAAGGCCGATTTTTTAGCAGGCGCGCGAGCGCGCCTGCTAAAAAATCGCGGGGCCGCGTCGCGGCCCCGCACTCCTCCACTCTTCCCTGCCGGACACCCGCATGCGCCCCCCGGACCCGGCCAGGCTTACGGCAACAACGCCTCGCACATCACGGTATCTGCATCCTCGTAGGCCGGCACACAACAGCAGAGGAAGACCAATTCCCCGGCCCCTGTATTGCGAATCTGGTGGCGCTTTCCCGGCGGGATGGCAATGGCGTCGCCTGGCCCTACCCCACGCTGCTCCGCCTCCACCGCCATGACCGCTTCCCCTCGCAGGATATAGTACAACTCCTCGGTCTGCGGATGATAGTGCGCCTGCGTCGCTGCGCCAGGCGGCAGTGTGGCTTCCGCCAGACTCTGCCGCGCCACATTTGCGTTGCGTGGGGCCAGGATCTCCCGGATCGTCGAGGTATCCTTCGTCGTGAACGCGCGCACCGCGTTGCGATTGATGACATCCATGATCGCCAGTCCTAAGGAATCAAACTCCACCCCGGCGCTCCCCTTCGTCAGGAGGGGGCTAAGGGGAGTTGCCTTTGCCTCTCCCTCTTCCGCCGTGCAGCGGAATCACTGGGAGAGGGGCCGGGAGATGGGTTAACGCGCCTGCTTGCTTTCGAGCGCCTGCTCGATGGCTCCGGCCAGCCCGTTTCCACGGATGTCGTCGCCCATTGCCAGAATCTTGCCCGTATCCCCGTCGATCAAGTAGGCCATGGGGATCGCGTCGATTCCATACAACTTGGCGATCTCCGCATTCCAGAAGCCGCCGTCGTAGACCTCCGGCCAGGGCATGCCGAACTGCCGCGTAAAGGCATTCAGGGTCTGCAGCTGGTTGGCCTGATCCAGACTGATGCCCAGAATCTCGAACCCTTTGCTATGGTACGCCTGATACGTCTGTGCGACGATGGGCGCTTCGTCCCGGCAGGGCGGGCACCAGGTCGCCCAGAAGTCGAGCAGCACGATCTTGCCCTTGTAATCGTCGGGGAAGTGGACCGTTCTGCCGTCGGTGGTCTGTGCGTCGAAGGCGATGGTCTCGTTGCCGACTTTCAGATCCGCCGGAGTCGCCGAACCTTTGATATGCTTGTTCGATTTTTCCATCGTGATGTGCGTCCCCCGCGGGTTGATCGAGGCGACCTCGTAGACGGAGCCTCCGAGACGGAAGGGCTTGGCGGCGTCGAAGGCATCGTGCTTCAGATCAAAGTGCCCCGTATTGTTCCGGTCGATCAACAGCGTCACGCGCGCAGGATCGTCCTCATCATGCTTGAAGGAATCGAAGCGGCCATCAACGCCCTGATCCACCAGCGCGATCTGGTAGGTGTGCCCATTAAGCGTGATCTTGCCTTCCCGGCTATATTCGCGATTATAGTAGAGATCGTCGCCGAACAGCGTAAACTCCAGCGTGCTCTGCACCTGCCCCGCGCGTCCGGTCAGATTGTAGCGCGCGATGACCGGGGCGATGGCGCGCAGCTCGCTCGTCTGGTGTACGTCCTCATTGCCTGCGGAGGCCGCCTGCACGCGCACGGGCGTGCGCTGGAGCGCTACCACAGGATCATTGGTCAAGTCGCCATCGCCATTGCTGTCCACGATCAGGCGCGGCGGGTTGCCCGCGAAGGTCGCCAGGAAGACGACGACGATCTGGTTGTTTTTGGCGTCTCCGAGAGAGATGACGCCGTAGAAGGGCTGTCCGGTATAGCTGGGTTCCCGGGTCACCAGCGCCGGTTTCGTCGGGGATAGTTTCACTTTTTGCGGCATCATCGCGTGGATGCCGCCCGTCGGTTTGGTATCCAGATCTGCCGCGATGACTTCATCCGCGAGGGCGCGGCCCCCCATCATGCCGAGGCCGACGAGCGCGGCGAGCATGGGTAATACCGACTTACGCAACATGGTCTCTCCTCCTATCGGGAACGTGCCCGGTTACGGGCGCTTGCCGTTCACCGATCTTCTATAACGCCAGGTTAATCATTGCGTATCGTATGCCGTCTCCTTCCGCATCGACCGCACAGATTCCTGCCTCAATACAAACATCCGAACCATGCCGTTTTGCTGCACAATGTGCAGCAAAACGGCAAGCGCGCCTGCCTGCTGCGCTTGATGATCTCGGCCTTTTTTACGGAGGAAGAATCGAGGCTGGCATTATGTGCGGGTATGGTAGTGCGGGCCATTGCATCCATCTGCACAGCTCAAAAAAACCACTTGACACGGCGATCAACTCATGCTAGAATCTCTGTCAGATGATGTCAGTTTCCGACTGATTCTAGTAGGGACCCGATCCTTGCTCTTTTCATTCGCTCCACCTGCTTAGGTTACCATCTACCCGCTTTGTACTACCGACCCGTTGCTGTACGACCCAACCCGCAATACCACCTACTGTAAGTTCCTGGGCGAACGCATTTAACCAAGTTGCTGTCTCATCGAGCAGGCTGGCGCAAGGAACGCTGAGATTGAAATGCGTTTGCGCTGCTGTAAGTCCCCTAGTCATCTCTATCTAATAGACGGTTGTAGTGTACTGTTGGCATGCCGTCAGAACACAGACCAATTCTTCGGGCGGCAGGTAGTCCAAGCCGGAATGCATCCGCTTCCGGTCCAAGGGGTTCACTCTACTCCAAAGATGTTGCTTGTGTTTCCTTGGAAGGAGACGATGATGGAAACCATAAAGTGGAAGGGATGGAGTTATGCGCCCGTTTTATTGCTGGCGATTTTGTTGCTGGCCCCGGTGCTGGTCATGCCCCATACCGGCGTCTGGCAGGGAATGCGGCCCTGCATCATGCAGGCAGCAGCGTTCACCCTGCTAACGCTGCTGCTGGCACGGGCGAGTTGGTCCCTAAAGGGCTTTCAGCGGTTGATTACCACCGGTCCGAACGTAGCAGTGATGTTGCTCGTTGGGTGGGCAACACTCTCCTTTATACTCATGGCTCCGAGTGGTGGGCGCGGACGTGAACTAGCGCAGGCCGAACTCATGCGTCTTCTATCCGGCGCTGCCATCTATTTTGCTGTGCTCTATTGTTGCCGCTCTCAGAACCACCTGTGCACAATATCCTATTTGTTGCTGGATGGCGGTATCCTCGCAGCAACAGCGGGAATACTCAGCTTCTCTCCCTCCGTGCCGGCCACAGCCGCCTTCGGCCATAAACAGCTATTAGCGGCCTTCCTGGTGCTGCTGCTGCCGGTAGCCGTCGTATTTGCGTACATGGGGCAGACGAAACGCCAACGTTGTCTCGCCGGGCTTGGCTGGGCGCTCTTAGCCTGTGGTCTTCTTCTGACGGGTAACCGCACGAGTTGGGTAAGCAGTGTGGTCGGCCTGCTCGTACTCGTCGCGCTGGCATGCAGTAGAGGAACTCACCAGAGCCCGCAGCCCCGCAAGTCCTGGATACAAAAGCGCCGCGTTGTTACACGAATTATGATCCTTATAGCGATTGTTGCCACTACTTTTGCCCTCCTGGGAGGAAGTTCCCTGGTGCGCCAACGGTTAACGAGTCTTACCACCGATGGCAGCTTTCCATGGCGGCTTCGGGTATGGTCCGCCTGCGGGAAAATGCTCCAGGACCGACCGTTCATGGGTTGGGGAATAGGCTCCATGCCTTTGAACGCGGATCGCTATGCCGCCGACGTGCCTTCGGCGGGGCAGGTAGTGCAACACGGGGCCACCTTATCCAGCCTGGCCCACAATGAGTATCTACAGTTGGCTACCGAGCTTGGGTTGGTAGGGCTGGCGCTCTATTTGGCAGTGCTTGGAGGCTTCTTCTACGGCGGCGTGCGTTCCTTCAAACGCATGCCCGCCGGGCCGCGCAAATGGCTGCTCCTGGCGGCCCTGGGCGCTATCGCGGCGCAGTGCGTGGATGCCCTTGCCAATCCGGGCTGGCATTTCGGGGATGTGAGTTCGCTCTTCTGGCTGCTGCTGGGGATTGGCATCGCCACGACACGACCCTGTCGGGAGTTTCCAGTGGAAAGCGATGCGGGGCGCCAGCAATGGCTGGGATTCCTGCCCGCCCGTCTTGGCAAGGCAGCGCTCTCCACCATCGCTGGCCTCACCCTGATGTTCGCCTCCTTCAGCGCCACGTTGGGCGGCGGGGTAGTTGCCACCTATTATGGTGGCAAACCCGATATACCGCGTCCGCCTTTCTTCGTCCCCACACCCCCGAGTTGCAACTGCTGTTGCTGCTCAGGAGGTCCCTCCGCGGGCGAGCCGGTCAACCTGGCGACGGGGGAAGAGGAATACGCACCGGCACCCGATCTTGTCATTTACAATCCACATGGTCCAGCCATCCTCTGGCAGCGGAGCTATCACAGCCTGCGTGGGATGAACGCGCGGCCCTATGAGTACGACGATTTTGGATCTGGGTGGTCGCATCCCTACAACGTGGGCGTGTACGATCCTAACCTGCCGGCAGTGACCGCCGGCCCCGATAACGTAAAGTTCGTCTTTTTTGCCGATGGCTCGCAGGTCTCCTTCACGGCTCCGGAAGTGCCCTCAGTCAGCCAGCCAACAGTTCCGTGTACGGTTCAAACAGGCGCGCCGTTACTCGTAGAGTGGGACTACGATGCCGACGCCGCCGCCGGCCACTACACTATTACGCTCTCGGATCAGACCCGGTGGATCACTACCTCAGCCCATCTGTCCCAAGCAACCTTTGTCTCCAACGCCCAAACGGGCATCTATGCCTACCAACTCGCCCAACTGATTAATCGCACCGGCAACGGGCTGAACTTCCAGTACGGGCCTGCGGCCAGCGGCTACGACAATGCCAGCGGCTATCCCTTGCTCGCCAGTATTACCGATGCCAGCACCGGAACAGCGTTGCTGACGATTCAGCGGACGGCAGATGGCAGGGGAAATGTCGCGTCCATATCCGATGCCTATGGACGCAGCGTTTACTACCATATAAGCTACCACGGCTCCTCCGATTGGAATCCGGAGGTGGATGCGGTCTCTCAAGTGGTTCTGACCGACTCGGCTAACCCGCCGATGCGCTGGAGTTACGGCTATCAAGACCTCACCTTCGAGGGACAAGCCGTTCCCTTCCTACAGACAATCACGGTTCCGTCGCCGACCGGGACGGGCACAAGCACGACGACAATTAACTATGATCCGATTACGTTTATTGTCAGCAGTATCGTGGATGCCCATGGCTATACGCGCCAGTTCACTCCGGTGGATGCCAATCACACGCAGGAAACGATCACCGATGCGCAGGGAAATCCGGTCTACTCGTATACCGTAGGCTTCGACAGCAACATGTGCGAGACGACCCGCACCGATGGTGCCAACACCACATCCGTTTTGACGCGCATCTATGCCGATCCCAACAATCCCTATCGCCCCTCCTCGATCACCGATAGCACCAACCATACAACGACATTTGCGTGGGATGGATTTGGCAACCTGCAATCCACGACATCGCCGCGTGGGGTCCAGACCGTTTACACCTGGGACTATTCCGTCTTTCCACTCGGTCGCTTGACAAGCGTCCAGGAGGGCAACAAGACGCCGACGACCTTTATGTACTACGAGCCAAGCGGCCTGATACAGAGCATCCACACGCCCTATCCCGGCCAGACCGGGACGGGAGCGACGGTGACCACAGCCTATACCTATGATAGCCTGGGGAATCCCCTCACCGTGACGACCCCTGGTGCCAGCCAGGCTCCTTCACGCGGCTCTGGGCCTGTGCGACCGAGAATCACCGGCGCCGTGACGAACCCCATCGCCCACCTGGCTCCCCGCATCACCACCTTTGACTACACGACCGATGGCGATTACACACAACCGCCAGCGGTGGGGCAGCCGCTTACCATAAGGGACAACCTGGGCAACGTTACCCATTTTCGGTATGATGCGCGCGGCAACCGGACGGTTAAGATAGATGCGCTCGGTAACGAAACGGACGCTCTTTACTCGATCACCGACGAGACAACGGCTATCATCTCTCCGGCCACCGGCCAGACCGGATCGGGGCATACGACCACGCGTTTGACCTATCTCTATCCGAACGGGCCACGGATGACCGTCGGAACCTATGATGAGAGTAACGCGCTGGTACGGCAGATTGCCTATGCGTATGGCCCGGAAGGAGAGCTTGTATCGGTTACCGGCAGCGCCGAAACGGTCGGCTATACGTATGATGCTGCCGGGCGCCTACTAGCCCTCAGCGACGGCAAAAACCAGGCGACGGCCTACCGCTACAATACGGCGGGCTATCTGGCCAGTATCACCTATCCCGGCGGCGATAGTATCCAGTTCCTCTCGTATGATGCCGCCGGCCGCTTGTTGGAGCGGATGGATGGCCGGGGACTGATCACCAATTACGTTTATGACGACCCAGAAGGCCTCCTGACCGACATCCAGTACGCGACCAGCCCGGAAATCAATGTTCACATCGATTACGATGCCTATGGGCGTCCGTTCTCTACAAGCGATGGGACCGGGGTGAGCACGTCCAGCTACGACGACAACGATACCCTTACCAGTGTCACGACCACCTACACCGGTTTGCCGGCGCGTACCATCTCCTATAGCTACAATCCGGATGGCAGCCGGCAGACGATGAACACACCGGCGGGCCTCTTCTCCTATTCGTATGACGCGATCGGTCGTATGATCGCCGTTATCGCTCCTTCCGGTAATGCCGGCCGATGGAGCTACCTGCCGAATGGCTGGCTGTCGGGCCAGGTGTTGGGCCTCAGCATCGGCACCGAATACCGCTACAATGCGCGCGGCCTGCTGACGCGCCTGACCAACAACGTCCCCGGCGGTACGTCGGATTTCACCAACCTGACCTACGATGGGGCAGGTAATCTGACCTCCGTGGCCGCGGATATCTCGACCGCACCTGCTTTCAGCGGGCAGACCAGCTACACCTACGATACGAAGGATCAACTCCGGCAAGAGCAGTCTACCCGTGCGGGCGGCTATCTTCATGGGTTCGATTACGATGCGGCGGGCAATCCGACGACCTTCAAAGGTGTAGCCAATTTCTACAACGCCAACAACCAGAATACCGCCTACACCTACGATGGCAATGGCAATCCGATCCTCTACCAGGGAACCACGCTCACCTTCGATGCGGAAAACCGCCTGACCGCTATCGGCGGCGGATGGACCGCCGGGTATAGGGCAGACGGGCTACGGGCATGGAAACAGACGGGCAGTGGTAGGACCTACTTCCTGTACGATGGTACGCTGCCGATCGTCGAGATGGACCAGACTGGCGCGGTTACGGCTGCCAACCACTTCGGCCCTACCGGATTGTTCTCACGCCAAACGAATACGGGCAGCGTCTACTATGCATTCGATCCGCAGGGCAACGTGACGCAGCGGGTGGACTCCGACCGTCAGGTACTCTCCTCGTCTATCTTCGACGCGCATGGGGTGGGACAGTCCACCAGCACGGCTCCCGATCCCTTCGGTTACCGCGGACAGTTTGGCTACTACACGGATACCGAGACCGGCCTACAACTGCTGGGCCATCGCTACTACGACCCCGGCACAGGCCGCTTCCTTACCAGAGACCCGGTCAGCTATGCGGGCGGTATTAACCTCTATGCCTATGCCAGCAACAATCCCATCAATGCTATCGACCGGTTAGGGTTGGATTGGTTTGATGACCTGAGTGACTTTTTTGCGGGTTGGGCAGATGAACTCACGTTCGGCGCCACGGATTACGTTCGCGAGCAATCAGGTCTGAATGAGGGTGTAGACAAGAGTTCGGGATCGTATATTGGCGGCACAGTCGTTGGTGGCGTGGATCAGGCTGTCCTTACATGTGGCGAGAGCGCGGAAGCGAAAGTGGTTAAAGAAGGCGTAGCTGTTGCTGAAAAGGCCGCAACCGCCGTGACAACACGCGCTCTCGGATTTACTCCAAGGCTTACCCAGCAAGGGTTGGAACATATTGTATTACGTCACTGGGCAACGAGTGGTGCTAAGGGAGCAGGCAAGTTCCTTTCGGGAACAACAGCAAAAATGCTGAAGTCCATGATTCAAGAGGCTGCAGCGTCGTGTCGGACACTAACGTCCTCCCGCTTTGGCCGCCTTATCCTAGAGTACGACTTCGGTCGTCAGATAGGCATCGACATTGCAGGAAACGTCGCCACTAGGTTACGTGTGATAGTGGAAAGCACCGGTGAAGTTGTGACGGCGTTTCCAATAAAATGATGATCCACCTAGACTACAGTCTGGAACCAGCCGAACTTCGAAGGCTGAAAGGCGTCGATCTGGCTTCTGCTACACGAACGCAACTAGATTATTATCTATTCTGCGGCAATGTGGTTTTCCGGATTGATGATGCCGTATTCGACGCTTCCTGGGGATGGGTGCCAATTCTCGATTTTGCCGCTCGCCTATATGAACTGGTCCATGATCTTCGGAACAGTACACGGCAATATCTAGAATTCACAGAGTCTGAAGCACGTATAAGCTTACATTTAAGAGGAGACCGGGTGGAAGTAACAACCAATTACGTCCCGTCTCGCGCCGAAACCTCACTTGACGCGTTGCAAGAAGTGGCTACCGCATTTCTGCATCGTGTTCTAAAAGATCTCCGTTTGCACTGGCCAGATATTGCTCGGAATCCAGCTTTCCGAGAATTTGAGGACATGATTACCTGATTGGCTCACTGCGGACAATGGCAACCTAACTGCTATCTTTGCACTGAATCGGGCATCCTCAACCTGACTTAGAACCAGCTACATGGGCAGGATGCTATTCCTGCCCATGTGTTTTTCACAGGACTGGGTAAATGTATACGGGGTTGAACTGGTAACAGCTAGGTGCGAAGCTATGGAGCAAAGCCTGAAGAAGTACCCACTCCGACTTTTCTGCGCTTTCAATGCAGTATTACGCTTCTCTGATCGAGGCGCGACGGCTGCCGGCGAATGGCATCCGTAAGAACCTGTTCGGCCCGCGCCAACTGCGCGTCCTGCGGCGTATAGGTTCTATCTGGAGCCACCACCACGTCGGGCGTGACGCCCACGCCTTCGAGCCGGTTCCCGTCCAGGCGCAGGCCCATCACCGCCAGTTCCAACAGCCCGTCCTTGCCGATAGGGAAGGTGTTCGCGCCCAGAAACGCGCCTGCCGTGCGGCTGCCGACGATGAGAGCGCGATGAGACGCCTTAAGCTCATACGTAAAGGACTCTTTGGCGCTGCGCGTCCCACCGTTGACCAGCACGACGATGGGCTTGGTATATCCCGTGTGCCGAGTAATTGACCTACCGCTGTGCCCCCACTCATCCCAGACGATGTCCGGCCGGTAGAACACGTCGCCGAAGCCCCAGGGATGCCCGCCATAACCGTCCCGCAGATCGAGGATCAGTCCATCTGTATTGTAGAGCTTGCCCAGCACGAGCCGGTCCAGCGCCTCGCTGAAGGCATCGTGGGCCATCGTCCAGAGATGCACGTAGCCTAGCCGCATTCCGTTGACAGGCAGAACCCGCGCGCTCTTGCGCGTCGCCTCCAGAAAGGCTTGCAGCACGTTCTGCTTGACCGGCGTCACCCGCACGATCCGGTTGGTCGCTTCGCCCTCCCGGCGTAAGGTGATCTGCACGGAGACTCCTTCCTTGCCCTCGAACGAGCCTGCCGAGGTGAACGGCTGGCCGTCGGCGGTCAGCAGATGATCGCCGGCGCGGATGCCAGCGGCCTCTGCCGGGCTGCCGTCCATGACGCCGGTAACGACGTAGTCGGCTCCGTCCCGGCGGCCCATGATCCCGATCTGCGCGACCTTCTCTCCCTGGAGGTCGCCATGCATGACGGCAGGCAGCATATAGTATTCGATGTCCTCGTTGGTGTAGTATTCGGTGTGCGAGACGTGCAGTTCGTCGAGCATCCGATTGATGAGCGTTTCGAACTGCTCCCGGCTCTTGACTTCGGGCAGACGGGCGCGGTAGGAATCGCCGATCTGCTGCCAATCCGCGCCGCTGAGCTTGCGGTCGAACAGATGCTCGTGCACGGTCTGCCAGACCTTATCGAACTGTGCAGCGTAGGCGCTTGCCGAGACATCGGATCGCGCGACCTGGACAGTCGAAGCCACAGGCAGCGCAGGCACGCCCTGCCGTGTCTCCTGCGCCCCATAGACCGGACGCCACTGCGCGCCCAGCAGGCAGACTGCCAACGCGAGCGCCCCGGGCAAACAGATTTTCATCCCTATCGAAGACCTTTCTATCGCAAAGGATCAAGAAAACAGTACATTGAAGAGGGCTCAGGCGTCACGCCGGTGAATAGTAACGGCGCCCGCCCTGTCCTTCCTATCAATACGTGGAAAGGGCGGCAGAATGATGCGCGTGTTCAATGCGCAGTTGGCTCTCCAGGCTGAAGAAAGGATTCCGATGAACATGGATAAGCAAGCGATACACACCGGCGGACCGTCCCCGGCAGCACCCTACACACCAGGGATCATCACGGGCAACCTGGTGTTTGTCTCCGGACAGGTGCCGATGAACCCGGAGACTCGCGAGGTGCTGCGCGGCGACTTCGAGGGCGAAGTACGCCTGTGCATCGCCAATGTGGAGCGCATCCTCAAAGCGGCGGGAACCGATCTGGAACACTGCGTCAAAGTCGTGGTATTCCTGGCCGACATGGACAACTTCTCGCGCCTGAACCAGGTCTACACCGAATACTTCGGCACAATCAAACCGGCCCGCAGTTGCGTGCAGGTCGCCCGGCTACCGCTGGATGTCGATGTTGAGATCGAAGCCATCGCCACCCTCTCGTAACGAGAAGCAGCTCAGAACAATATGGCACTCCTTACCACCACTTCCGTAATTAGGAGCGGCGATCCGTGCCTTGTGCGGAACAATACCCAAGCGCAGGTACGCCTCTCGGTGTGACCATGAGCGGAATATAAAGGAGGTTAAGGTAATGGCTGTGCAATGGAGGAGTGATGTCGATGCGGCGTTGGCAGAGGCGAAAGCAAATGGCCGTCCCCTTCTGCTGGACTTCAGCGCCGCCCCCGCCTGAGGCGGATGCGTTCGGCTGGAAGCCGAATCCTACGGCGATGAAGCTACCGCGGACTTCATCAGCGCCAACTTTGTTCCCTACACCATCAACATCAAGGAACACGGCGTCCTGTTCCACCGCTTCGATGTGCTCTGGACGCCGACCGTGCTCATCATGAGCGCTCAGGGAGTCGAGCGGGAACGGATCGAGGGCTATCTTTCCCGAAACGAATTTCGTCCCGCATTGGAGATGGGCCTCGGGCGCGTCGCGTTCATGTCTAAGAAATGGGACGTGACGGAAAGACAGTATGCAGCGGTTGCGGAGCGCTATCCGGACTCCGCTGTCGCGCCCGAGGCCATCTACTGGAGAGGCGTCAGCCACTACAAGGGCACGAACGACCATATCGTGCTAGGCGAGACGGCGCAGCAGCTTCGCCAGAAATTCCCGAACTCGATCTGGACCATGAAAGCGTCTGTCTGGCTGTCCTGATCATACCGCAGCCATCGTGACGTAAGGGCGGGATGTTGCGGCCCACCCTTGCGTCCAACAGAATACTGATTCGATGGACTTCGTCCCTAAAAGCCGTTAAGCCTGCTCCGGCGCAATCGGACGGGCGATCTCCCAGTGATGGCCGAAGGGATCGACCACGCGGCCCACGCGCCATCCATGTTCTTCTGCCACTGCGTGAACCTCTCGTGCGCCTGCCGCCACGGCCTGCGCGAAGATCGCATCTGGGTCCGGCACGGTCAGGACCATCCGAACCGAGCCGCCGCCCAGCGACTGCGGACTGAAGTTGCCATGCTCAGGGGATTCGTCGCTGAGCCAGAACTCCGCCCCCTCTATGGATAGTCGGGATACCACCGACGAACCGGACGGGTCTTCCAAATGGAACACCTCGCGTGCCCCGAATGCCGACTTATAGAACTCCACCGCTCGCGCGCCATTCCGCACCGATAACCAGGGCGCGACCGAAACCGCGATAGACGTTCCCGTATTTGTGTCTGTACGCATCCTATCCCTCCTCTGTAATTTACGCCGCAAAAACCGCCTGTTGCGCCTATTGACTCGCATACTCATAGCAGTGACGCGGAAGCGGAAAATACCGTGCCTGGTAAGACGGCTCAGAAATCGATCAGTCCTCCTGCCGCATGACAGGAGGATTTTTTATGCCCGATGTCCGATGAACTCCACAGAACAAACCCCTCACCCCTCCGAGGGAGAGAGGGAACGGGAAAGCTTTTGCCTTCGCCCCTTTCTCCTTCAAAAGGAGAGGCAGGGGCGCAACGCCCCGTGGTAATGGGGGTGAGGTCGGGGGATGAAGCGACGGCCATGAAGATCACGCGTGTAACCACCGCCGTTGTCGAGGCAAACTACGACTATACCTTCGTGCGCATCGAGGCAGACCAGGACGGTCTGTATGGCACGGGCGAATGCTTCTTTGCGCCCGGGCTGACCACTATTATTCGAGAACTGGCCCCTTTACTGGTCGGGCGCGATCCCCGCGAAATCCAGCGTCTCGTCGCGCATCTAGCGCGTAAGACCAGCGCCGCCGGTTCTACCGCAGGGATCGTCTGGAACGCGATCACCGGGATCGAAGCGGCCCTGCACGATCTGGTCGGCAAAGCCTATGGCTGCCCGGTCTACCAGCTTCTCGGCGGCAAAGTACGCGACGCCGTGCGCATCTATGCGGACTGCCATGCCGGGGACAACTGCGAAAGTTGGACGCCAATCCTGACCGAACGCTGCCCCGATTGGCTCGCGCAGCAGGGCGTCACTAGCCAGCACGACCACTACGAGCCGGAAGCGTATGCCCGGCGGGCGGTCTCGGTCGTGGCGAAAGGGTTCACCGCGCTGAAGTTCGATCTGGATTCGATGGTCGTCAGCACCGGAGACGAACTGAACCGACCGCTCACGACCGGGGAGATCGAGCGCATGGCAGAAGCCGTGCGCGCTACCCGCGAAGCGGTCGGTCCGAATATCGACCTGGCGTTCGACTGCCACTGGCGTTTCCGGCCCACCGACGCCGCAAAAGTCGCGCAAGCCATCGCGCCCTATAATCCGCTCTGGCTGGAAGACCCCTGCCCGCCGGAGAACTGGCAGCAGACGCTGGCTGTCAAGCGCTCCGCGAACGTACCGATTCTCACCGGCGAGAATCTGGTGCTGCTGTCTGCGTTCCTGCTGCTGCTGGAGAATACGGCGGTAGATTTTATTGCACCGGATATTCAGAAGAGCGGCGGACTGTTGGAAACGAAGACGATTGCCACGATGGCCGCCTTCTACGGCGTCAGCCTGGCTCCCCACTGTATTGCCAGCCCCCTGGGATTGTTGACTTCGGCGCATCTGTGCGCGACGGTCCCCAATTTTGTCGCGCTGGAGTTTCATGGGCAGGATGTCCCCTTCTGGAACGCGCTGCTGTCTGGCCCCGACCTCATTCAGAACGGACAGGTCCTTCTGACCGCAGCGCCAGGAGTGGGGCGGGAGTTGAATGAGGCGGTTGCCAGAGAGTACGCCAAAGCCGGAGAATCCTGGTTTGCGTGAGGAGATGCCATGTCGGAAACTGGTTTGCGGGTGACCTTCTTTGCAGCGTCGGAAGCGGAGGCGGCGGCAGAAGTGTTCCATCGGGACGGCTTTGTCTGCATTCGAGACGCCCTCACTCCGGAGCAGTTGGCCTTTGCGCGGCAGGGCGCGCAGCGGGTGATCGCCGAGCAACTGGCCTCCGTCGGTATCGAGAACATGAATCGGGGCTATGCGCGCCACTCCTTCGGCGACCAGGTCCATCATCCCGAATGGGCCATGCTCGTGGACCTGCCGACCATCCTGCCGGTTCTGGAGGCGATCTGGCAGAGCCAGGATTTTACCTGCATGGGCGCGGGTGGAGACTACTCGCTGCCTGGTGCCAGGATACAACACCTGCATTCCGATATGGGCGAAAGCCTGCACGATCCCCAGGGCCTCGTGACCACCCGCGACCTCCCGGCTCCCTTTATTGTCGTCAACTTCCCGATGGTCGCCTTTACGCAACAGAACGGCGCGATCCGGTTTATTCCCGGCACGCAGCGCTCTCGCGCACCTATCCCTTCTCTCGACACAGAGCCAGCCTGGATGCAGCAGAGCATTCTCTGTGCCCCGGCGGGAACGGCTATCGTCCGGGACGTGCGCTGCTGGCACGGGGGAACCGCCAATTGTTCGGATCAAGTCCGCCCGATGACCAGCGCCGGCTACTTCGCTCCGTGGTATCGCGCCAGAGAGGCGCCAGTCCTGCCGCACGGTCAGTTTGAGGCGCTTTCTTCACGCGCGCAAGCGCTATGCCGCCATCTGGCCGCAGACTAATATAAGTTCAGGAGACCCGATATGAGGATTGATACACACCAGCACGTATTCTGGCATGGCCGCGATGACGCCGGTCTGGTCGCCGATATGGACGCGCAGGGGATCGACGTCGCCTGGCTGTTGAGTTGGGACGTCCTGCCGTTTGAGGACGAACCCGTCTATCACGGCCTGCTCAATCCCGCGCATTTCCGCGCGGACGGCACGCATCCGGGCATCCCGCTCTCCGACCTGCTGCTCACCCGCGGCCGCTATCCGCAGCGATTTGTCGTCGGCTACTGCCCCCACCCGCTCGCCGCGAGTGCGCCCGCGCGGTTCGAGGCCGCCTATCACATCCATGGAGTCCGGGTCTGCGGCGAGTGGAAGTTCCGCCTTCCCTTCGACGATCCCCGTTGTCTGGAACTGTTCCACAAGGCCGGGCAACTGGCCTGCCCGGTCGTCCTCCATCTGGATGTCCCCTACTTGCCCCATGCGGAGACCGGTAAGCCGGTCTACCAGCGCAGTTGGTATGGCGGGACGGTGGCGAATCTGGAACGGGCGCTTCAGGCGTGCCCGGAGACCATCTTCATCGGCCACGCGCCCGGCTTCTGGCGGGAGATCAGCGGCGACGCAGACAGTGACCCGAAGACCTATCCGTCCGGTCCGGTGACGCCCGAGGGTCGCCTCTACGCACTGTTCGCGCACTATCCCAATCTTTACGCAGACCTCTCCGCCGGATCGGCCCTCGGCGCGCTCAAGCGCGATCCGGCGCACGCACGGGAGTTCCTGACCCGCTTCGCGGACCGGCTGCTTTTTGGACGCGACTTTTACGGCGGCGAGCTTTTCGAGTTTCTGAAAGCCCTGGACCTGCCCCACGACGCGCAGGAGTCGATTCTGGGCGGCAACGCCGCAAAACTGGTCAGCCCACCGACCGTGCCCTAGTGTCGTTTCTAGTGCGACGGGCTGAAGCCATTCGCTACCCAAAACGAGTGTCCTGATGGACACGATTCGGTCACGAAGGTAATTGTGTCCGTCAGTCGCCAGGCGGAGGAACGAGCGTGCGCAGTTCCGACCCTGGCAGTCGCAAGACCGCCCCTTGCAGTCACTTGCCTTTTCCAGCGAAGGGTTTCTAACCCGTCGCGCTTTGAATACGCGGGAGTACGCACAATGCGGATATTGATTCTGGGAGGCACCGGGTTCCTGTCGTCTGCCCTGACAGAGGCGGCCCTCGCGGCAGGCCATGCCGTGACGATCCTGACGCGGGGACAGCGTCCAAGTCCATGGGGGTTGTCCGTACGCTGCCTGGTGGCGGACCGTTCGGATGTGGAGGGCTTTCGCGCGGCCGTGGCCGGAAAGTCCTTCGATGCGGTGTGGGATGCCATCTGCTATACGCCGGAGCACGCCCGCCAGAATGTCGATACGTTCGCCGGAAATGTGGAGCGTCTGGTGATGATCTCCACCGATTTTGTCTATTCGCCCCGCGTCCGCCGCGTGCCCGCAGGAGAAGATACGCCGCGCGATGCGCCGACCGCATATGGTCGGAACAAGGCGGCCGCTGAGGATATTCTGCTAGCAGCGTCGGACCAACTGCCGGTGACCATCCTGCGCCCGCCGCATATTGTCGGGGCCGGCAGCCTGCTGGGTACGGGATCGCTGCAAGGGCGGGATGCCAGCCTCCCGGCGCGGCTGAAGCGGGAGGAGCCGATCGTGCTGCTGGACGGCGGGACGCTGCTGATTCAGCCAGCCGATAAGCGCGACATTGCCGGAGCCTGCCTGGCGGTACAGAATTCCGCCGCGACGGTCGGGCGGGCCTACAATATGATGGGACCGGAAGCGGTCACGACACGACGCTACTACGAAATCATCGCGGAGGCGCTGGGAGTGTCCCTACAAGTGGTTTCGTTGCCCTCGGACGTCTATCTGGCGGCCTATCCGGATCGCGCCTCCTTCGCCTGCCATCGCGCCTACTCCACCGAGGCCTTAGCACGGGACGCCGGATTTCAGTCTTCTATTCCGTTAGAGAAGAGTCTGCGGGAGATGCTCACCTGGCTGGAAGCACATCCGCCGGACAATGCCGACGCGTCCGCCTCCGAAATGGAACGCGAGCTGATCGACCTTTTGCGTGAAAGGGAGGAACGCGCCCGCGCTCTGCTACGATGAGGCCGGGGGCAGGGGGATCTCTGGTTTCAGCGCGTACTCAATCGCCTGCTCCAGAGTCATCGCCTTCCCCTTCGCCCAAGCCGCCGTATATATCTTCTCGCCTACTGACATCCGTAGTGCCGATACTTGCTCCTCATAGTCTATCCGTATATCGTCACGAAGAGGAACCTTATTGCCTTCCTGCAACATCTCTATAGCCCCCAATAAACCAACCGCTCGTACCGCCTGTCCCTGCGCAGCCGCCAGTTCTGCTAACTTGAGTAGCGGGTGCGCCGTGAGCCGATAATTGCCTATTTGCCGGAGCAGTGTCAGGCTTTGGCAATAATAGGAGCACGCTTGCCCATAATGGCCCATCTCCCGCTCCCATGCGCCTAAACACTCTGAAAACGTGGACACCCGCATCTTATCCCCGGTCTGTTGGGCCAAGTCCATGGCTTCTAACACCAACGACCGCGCGGCAGCATACTCTCCTTGACTCCACGCCAGACCTCCCAGGTAGTACACAGGCGCTGCCAGTGCCCACGCGTCCCCGACCTCTCGAAGCAAGGTCGCACTCTCCTCCAGCAGTAGGCGGACGGTCTGTGGCTCCGTCTCCCAGGGAGAGTGAACTCCCAGTACCCACAAGGCCATTCCAAGCCCCCACTTGTCTCCTAGCATCCGCATAATCGTGATACTCTCTGCTGCCGTGGAACAAGCGGTCGCATTGTCGTGTAAATCCCACTCAATGCCGATAGAAAGATAGATAAGGGCATGCGCATAGCCCCGTTGATCCCCTAACTCCTGCCAAATCGCCGCGCTTTCCTCTAGCCGCAACCGAACCGTCCTGTAGTCCATCTGATAATGGGCCAGTTGTCCGGCTCCCTGGAGTGCCTTCGCGCGTGCCTTAGTGCGTCCTAACGGCGCGGCGCATGCCAGCATCTCTTCCAGCCAGGCGCGTCCTTCATTGAGATGGCTATGCAGATGCCAGAACCAGTAGAGAGCGCCCGCCAACCGCAGTCCGGTTTCCTCCTGGCTGGCTGCCCGGCTCCATGCCAGTGCCGTTCGCAGGTTGTCATGCTCTGCCTCCAGCCGATCTAGCCAGCGGGTCTGTTCCGGTCCATGCAGTTTCGGTTCCGTCTGTTCTGCCAGACTCAAAAAGAAATCCAGATGGCGCTTCTGCACCACAGCCTCTTGACCGGCTTCGCGAAGTCTTTCCCAAGCATATTGGCGCACGGTTTCCAACAGATGATAACGCGCCTGTCCCTCCGCTTGTGTATAGACCACCAGCGACTTATCCACCAGCGAAGCGAGCAAGTCGAGAACCTGCCACGCTTCGATCCCCTCCCCTGCACACACCTGCTCTGCCGCTTCCAAACTCCATCCGCCTGCAAACACACACAGCCTCCCCAGCAGAACCTGTTCCGGCTCATTCAAGAGGTTGTAGCTCCAATCCAGAGTCGCTCGTAATGTCTGCTGGCGCGGCAGGGCCGTGCGACTGCCTCCGATCAGCAGACTGAATCCCTCCTCCAGGCGCAGAGCGATCTGCTCGACTGCCATCACCTTGACTCGCGCCGCCGCTAACTCTATCGCCAGTGGCATTCCCTCCAGACGAGAGCAGATCTGAGCCACCGCTTCGGCATTCTGCCCGTTCATCTGGAAGCTAGGCAGCGCCTGCTGCGCTCGCTCGATGAATAGCTGGATCGCTTCATATTCCCACAGTAGAGATAACCACTCTTTCTCGGTTTCTGTGGCCGTCCTCGCCACGGAGGAGGCAGGCAGCGACAGACCGGGTACGGGCCAACCCACTTCGCCCGTCAATCCTAATGACTGACGGCTGGTCGCCAGAACGTGTAACTGCGCACAGCCGCTCAGTAACTCCTCGACCAGACGGGCGCAAGAGTCGATCAGATGCTCGCAGTTATCCAGCACCAGCAGAAGTTCTCTTCTTGTTAGATAATCCCACAGCGTCGCCAGCAAGGAACGGCCCGGCTCTTCACGCAGTTCCAAGACCGAAGACACCGCCTGGACGACCAGAGCTGGGTCGCTTAAAGCCGCCAGTTCCACAAAGCATGCTCCGTCCCGATAGCCATCGGCCACTTCTTCGGCTACGGCAATCGCCAACCGGGTCTTGCCCACGCCTCCCGGTCCCGTCAGCGTCATCAGACGGCTGGCACGTAGGCTCGCTATGATCTGCTCGACTTCCTGCCTGCGTCCTACCAGAGCCGTTAACGGATGCGTCAGCCTGCGCAGAGAAGCAGAGGCAGGAGAAGCGGATGGGACAACCGGTCGGGCCTTTGCGCGACCGTGCGCCTCTGCCCGGATCTGCTTGAACAGCGCCAGAGTTTGCGGATCGGGTTCGGTGTGCAGTTCCCGATGCAGCAACAGCCGCAACTCTCGATAGACCTGCACGGCGGCCGCATACTCCCCATCGGTTGCGAGAGCCTGCATCAGAGACCGCTGCGCGCTCTCCCGCAACGGATCGATGGTGACGACCAGCCGTAAGCGGCCTATGGCGGCTTTGAATTCCTGGCGCTCGATCTCAGACTGCGCCAGGGCCTCCAATGCCTGAAGATAAGCCTGCTCACGCGCCTCCCGCTCCGGTAAAACCCATTCTTCCGTACAGCCCTCCAACAGCGGACCTCGGTAGAGACTTACCGCCTGCGCCAGGGAGACGGAATCCCCCTTAGTGATAGCCGCATCGAACGCCACCACGTCCACGTCCCACCCGCTCAGGTTAATGCAGAGGGTCTGATGGGTGGGAGAACCGAGGCGGGCCGCCTCTTGACCCAGCGTCTTGCGTAGATCGGTCAGACAATGGCGCAGATTGTCGAGCGCCTGGCTCTCGGTGCTCTCCGGCCAGAGAGTGCCCGCCAGCCAATCGCGATCCACACTCCGACCTGCTCGCAGCACTAACAACGCCAACAGCCACAGCCCTTTCTTAGAGAGAACTGGCTCAATAGGCTGGCCGTTGACAGTCAGGACCGCCGGTCCGAACAGGCGCAGGTTCAGAGAAGAAGAGGATGAGTCTGGCTCGGCCATGATGTGCCAACTCCTTTAGAGCGCATTGATAGCAAACTTCTCCCCGCGCCCATGCTTTTCCTTTCTGTTTTCCCATGCCCATGCCCATAGCGGCTTGTTATCCTCTTCGCATACGAACGCAGATGCGGTGCTGCCAGGAGCCAGGCGAGCGGACCTTATCGCTTTCGATCCGGCTCTTGAAGTTTCCGTGCTTGCGATCCGAAATATCTGAGGAGGATATACCTATGAAACGACGTACGGTGCTTCTGCTGACAGCGGCCGCTCTCCCATTGGCGGCTATTATCTCGTTCGGACTGTGTGCGCATAGGCATACTCCCTATTCGATCACTGCCCTGAACGCGCACGACCCTTCCAACAGCCTGGCCTACGCTCTCAATGACAGGGGGCAAGTCGTGGGCTATACCGAAAGCCTGCCCGGCAAGCTGGGACACGCTTTCCTCTTTCGCGCCGGCAAGCGAGAGGAGTTAGGCTCCCATGCCCCCCACACTCGCGCCTATGGTCTCAACACCCAGGGAGTCGTGGTTGGCAGCGCCTATACCCCGGACGGTATCAGCCATGCCTGTCGTTTTGACGGGGACGCCATCCAGTACCTGGGAACTCTGGGAGGACGCAGCAGTGAAGCCTATTCCATCAATACCCCCGATCAGATTGTGGGCCTCTCCCTTACCAGAAACGGCCAGCACCATGCCTTTCTCTATACCAACAATAGGATGCAAGACCTGGGCACACTCGGTGGAGCGTTGAGTGAAGCGCACGCCCTTAATGACCGAGGCGAGGTGGTCGGCTCCGCTTCGAACGCCCGGCAGCGCAACCATGCTTTCCTCTATCAAGAAGGAGCCATGTACGACTTGGGCACGCTTGGTGGACCTCAAAGCTATGCCGAGGCCATTAACCAGGCCGGACAGGTGGCCGGCTACGCCGATACCGCAACGATGCAGACGCACGCCTTCCTCTACCGGGCAGGGGTCATGCAGGACTTGGGCACGCTGCCGCAGGGTACGAGCAGCTATGCCTACGGTATCAATGCAGCGGGCGAAGTGGTCGGCAGTGGGGATGTAGAGAGTGGACGAATGCATGCTTTCCTCTACAAGGGAGGTCGGATGCACGATCTCAATGGGCTGATCCCGCCGGGTTCCGGTTGGGTCTTGGAAGAAGCTAGGGCCATCAATGACAAAGGGCAGATTGTTGGGTTAGGTAGCTACCGGGGCAAAAGCTGCGCTTTCCTGCTGGAACCCAGATAGATCCGCTGCCTGTCGGCAAAATCGGATTTCTGCTCTTCAACCTTTCAGGCCGGTGATCGCGATGCCCTGGATGAACTGCTTCTGCGTGAAGAAGAAGAGAATGATCACCGGCGCGACCACGATGGTCGAGGCGGCCATCAGCAGGTTCCACTCGCCGCCGCTGTGCTGGCTCTGGTAGAACTGCAAGCCCAGCGACAGCGTGAAAGTCCGCTGGTCCAGCAGATAGATCAGCGGACCTAGGAAATCGTTCCAGGTCCCCATGAAATGAAACAGCGCCACGACCGCCAGCGCCGGTTTCGCTAGCGGCAGGATCAACTGCCGGAAGATAGCCCACTCGGAACAGCCGTCGATACGGGCCGCCTCCGACAGTTCCTGCGGAATCGTGCGGAAAAACTGCCGGAGCAGGAAGATGTCGAAGGCGCTGCCGAACCAGGCGGGTATCCAGAGTGGACGGAACGTGCCGACCCAGCCCAGCGTGCGGAACAGGGTGTAGAGCGGGACCATAATGACCGGGAACGGAACCATCATCGTAGCGAGTGTGACGGCGAAGGCGATATCCCGGCCCGGCCAGCGCAGACGGGCAAAGCCGTAGGCGATCAGCGCATTGGAGCAGACCGTGCCGCTGACGCTGAGGAAGCAGAGCACCAGCGTGTTATGGCCGTAGACCAGGAACGGGATATAACCGAGCGAGCGGCTGCCGTAGGTAAAGGCGTCCGGGAAGTTGCGCCAGCGGAAATGCTCCGGTATCCAGGTCGGCGGCTGGCGCATCGTCTCCTGCACGGGCTTGAGCGCCGTTAAGATCAGCCAGAGCAGCGGCGCCAGGAACAGCGCCGACAGGCAGATCAGCGCCAACGACACCAGCCAGGCGTTGCGCTGCCGTTGCAGAGAACCGCGTTTGGAAGTCCTTCCTGCTCTCATGGCTGCTCTCCCCGCAGGCGCAAGCGTTCCAGATGCTCATCGAGTTTGGCCTGCATGCGCGTCTGTACATAGTCGAGGGCCTGCTTGGGCGTCTTTTTCAAGAGACTGACCTCGTCGAAGGCGTTGTTCATCTCGGAGACATATTCGGGCCAGATGCCCATGTGCGGTGGAGAGACGTTGTTCTTGCTCCACGCCAGGTCGGCGAAAAGATGGATATAGGGGTTCGGATGGTTGCGCCAGAACGCCGCGCTGACCTTGCGAAGGGGCGTATGCTTCTTCTGTCCCATACAGAGCAGTTCCATGCCGTGCTGGGACTCGACGAAGTTGAGGAAGGCGAAGGCTTCTGCCGGGTGCTTGGCCCCGCGCGGTATGACGAACACATCCTGATCGGCAAAGTTAAGATTTGCCAGGTCGGGCCGGTCGGCGGGATGCGGGAAGGGCGCTGCCGACCATTTCAGATTTGGATTACACTGGTGGATATAGTTGTGCATCCAGACACCCTGGAGTTCCATCGCATCTTTGCCCGCGATAAAGGCATTCTGCGGCGTCAGGTCGTTGCCGAAGCCGCTGCGAAAGTTCTGTAACGCGGTTGCGCCATACTTTTGGGAGTAAGAACGTATCCACGTGAAGGCGCGGACGTTTTCCGGTGAATTGGCCGTGATCTTCGATTGGCCGTCCCAGAGTTTGCCGCCAAAAACGTAGCCCCAGCCCCAGTTCCACCAGCCCGGCTCTGCCGGGATAAATCCGGCGACCTCTATACGCCCGTCGGCTCTGCGCCGGGTGATCTTCGCCGCCATGGCGTCCATCTCTTCGATAGTTTTTGGCGGCCGGTCGGGGTCCAGCCCCGCCTGCTGAAAGAGGGTCCGGTTATAGTGGAGGGCAGTGGAATGCGGCGCGCTTGGCAGGGCATAGACGTGCCCGTGATAGACGCACATCCGCCAGTAGATCGGGACATAGCGGGACTCGTCGATGCCATATTGGCGGCACAGGTCGTCGAGGGGCAGAACAGCATGGTCGTCGGCGTACTGACAGACATTGGCGCCCCACAACCCGGCGATGTCAGGAGGCTCGCCGCCCGCAACGGCCAGCAGCGTCTTCTCGCCCACCCCGCTGATGCTGAGCAGGTCTACCTGGATATGGTTCTGGGAACGGTTGAACTCATCCACAACGGCCTTCATGGCATCGTACTCAAAATCGTTCCACTTCTCCCAGTAAGTGACGCGCACCCGACCCGGTTCCGCGCGGGGCGCGGTGATCCGCTCGCTATCCCAGATGGCGAGCAAGAGCAGGAGTGTCAGGAAGGGCAAGAGCAAGTCACGCAGACGCATAGGTTCTCCCGTTCGCCGAAGCGTTCCCCGGATCGGCGTTGAAACGCCGTTCTGAAACCCATCTCGGCGCAGGCAAGCGCTCAAGGCCTTGCCAAAACGCGCCGAGAACTCTCCCGCCTTCGCGGGTTGCACGGGCAGTCCCCGAAGGGGGACTTCGCGTTTCAGAACGGGGATTCATCCCCGTCCGCCAAGCATTCCATATATCTGCCAATGCGGGCGGTCATCCATGTCCGTTCAAAAGGATTGCGGAGAGGATCGCCAACGCGATTCCCACAAGCGCGCGGGTATTCAGGCGTTCTTGCCAGAAGCGAACGGCCAGCACCGCGTTCAAGCTTACCGTCAGGGCGCTCGTGACCGGAAAGACCACGATCGCCGGAAGGACGGAGAGCGCCTTTAGCACGGCTTGCAGTTGGAACAGGTTGGAAAGCCCGATCAGGCTGCCGACCGGCCAGGCCAGCGGCCCCCAGGGTATTTTCCGACGGATCAGAACCAGGCCGATGACCAGAGTCGATACCGTAAAGAGCACGGCGGTATAGGCCAGTCTATCCTGCTGTGGACAATAGACCTCGAACGCCTTCATGAAGACGCCGGAACAGCCTGTCACTAGAAAGAGGAGCAGCAGATTGACGGCGGCCCTGCGCAGCGAGATGCGCGCTCCGGCGGATACGGCGCGAGAGCCGGAAAGCAGCCAGAGCGCCGGAATGGCAACAGCTATCCCAACACACTGTACCGGTCCAGGCCGCTCTCGAAACACGAGCATGGATAGCACCGTCGGCACCAGCACCGACAGTTGAAGCGCAGCGACCGCGATGCTGACACCGCTCGTGCGCATGGCGATCTCCAGGCAGAGCAGAGAGAGCGCGTAGGTCAGGCCGGTCGCCAGCCCCAGCCGGACGCTGAGCGCGTGCGGCATCGGAGCGTGGAACAGGAGTAGGCCCAGTCCTCCCAGAATCGCCGCCACGATATAGTTGACGAATGCGGCCGGGAGCATATGCCCGGCGCGAACCTGCGCCAGTTTGAGAAGCTGTGCGAAGGACGTATTGAAAAGAATGCGCAAGAAAATGTAGCGGATTGTGGCCTCTTTTTCCCGGAATTTTTAGTTCCCGATTCGACCGCGCAAAACAACAATAGATGCCTTGGGAAGTGTGTAGAGGGTATCTCCGCCGCCTGTGACCACCGATCTGAAAGGCGGGCCATCGGGATCGGCCCGGCCGCTTCTGCCTTCGGGATGCCATACGTACTCGGCGGCTCCGAACACGATGCGGTCCACCGGACCGGAGAAGTGGCGTTCGCGCTTCGTCTCCGGGTCCGCGAAAACCACCTGCACCGTGTGGTCGTTGTCGTGATCTTTGTTGACGAGCATCACCGACCACTGGCCGTCGGGCCGCGCGACTGCGTAGGCCGTTACCAGCAGGTTCCCGGAGGCGTCCGTCACGTCGCTCGATGCCCTGAACAGCCGATGGGGAGCATCGACCGGCTGCACCCACTCCTTCGTAATCACCTGCGCGGCCAGGTACTGGGGCGGGTAAGCGATGACGTGATAGTCCCTGTCGAGCAGCAGGAATCCTCCGCGTCCGCCCGGCGAGGGCATGTAGTGGAAATAGAAGGTGCCGCTCGCGCCTGCGGTCAGCATCGAGCCGACATAGTCGGCCAGCCAGAGTCCGCTCTTGACATCTACGGGTCCGCCGCCCCCACCCATGTTGCCCTCGGTCATGAAAAAGGGCAGGTGCGGCGGCAAGCCATTATCTTTCCAGGCTTGAACGACGTGGCTGACAAATCCCGGCTCCAGGTACAGGTCGCTCCAGGTGGCAGGCGTCCTTCGATCCTGGAAGGGATAGTGCTCGAAGGAGAAGAAGGTGAAGTCCTTCATCCGACCGTGCGCTTTGAGGTAGCTTAGGAATCGGTTCAACCAGGAGACATTCCCCGCCTGGTCCGGCCACACCTCCACATCGCCGAACGTTCCCTCGAAGGCCGGGCCTCCCAGCTTCGCTTGCGGGACAAGGCGGTGGATCGCCTTCGCAAACTGGATGTAGAGTGCGCCGTAGTCTTCGGGAAGCATGTGCTGCCCATCGGCCTCTTCCCCCATCTCGATCCAGGAGATCGGATAGTGGCGCTTGTAGAGATAGGCGATCTCAGCGGCGGCATCGTCCGGCGTCGAATAGAGCATCGCGATCGGAACCATCGTCGGCAGCCCGCGCGTGATCCCGCTGGTGAAGAAGAGATCGAATCCGATCTGGTCTCCCCGTGTCTCGTCCAGATCGGAAGCGGCATGCCAGGGATCTACGGAGGAGGGCCAGGTGACGGTCTGCTCGCGGCTCGGCAGATGGGTGACCACGTCGCGGAACTGGCCGTCGGCCGTAAGCGTTCCCACATAGAGTTCATAGATGGCATAGCCCAGGCAGTTGCGCTTATCGCCCGTGCCGTGGGTGTCATAAGTATAGGAGGACTCCGTCATCCAGATGCGCAGATACCGCACGGGGATGTTCCAGGAGACCAGCTTGAGCGTGACGGTCCCGCCTTTGCTGTCCGCAACGTTGCCCATCGGGAAGGTCTGCCAGGTCCCTTTGGTCGTCCCGTCGTAGAAAGGCTCCAGATCGCCCGTCCAGAACTGGACCGCATAGCGGCGCGCGTAAGGGTTGGCCCAGGCGATCCGAATGGCGTTGACATCCACCTTACTGCCCAGGTCAACAATCACCCACTGCGGGTGCATCGCATCGTTTTCGCCCGTGAACGGCTTGGTGAGGTAGGGGTTGCTCTTCCAGTAGGAGTTCGGGTCGCCATCCGTCAGCCGGGACCAGCCGTTGCCATCACCCCGGCTAAAGCCGCGATGGGGAAGCGGGTAGGCCCAGGAGTGACGGATCATGTCGTGGGTCGGCTCCGCACTGCCCGTAAAGTAGCCCTCCTGCTTCTCGGCATCGCTCCAGGTTCCCCGCGCGTTCCAGTGCCACGCTTCGACCATCAGCTCCGTATTCTGGCGATAGGTCACGGTCTGCCATCCCGCGCCCAGGATCTCCTTCAGGACCGGATCGCTTAACAGCGTCTCCATGTTCTTGATGATCTCCTCTTTGGTAGGACGCCGGTTCTCCCCAAAAGGAGCGCCCGTTCCCCCTCGGAGCCGGTCGATGGCCCCTCCCAACGCGTGGACCGGGCTGAACGTATTGACGACGTGCGACGGAGCCGTGTCCACAACGACTTTCTGCGCCAGCGCCGCCCCGCCCAAAGCCACGAAAACACCGAACGCAAGACCGATTTGGGCCATTTGCAGTTGAGTCCGCCACGCCATCCCTGCCTCCTCAAGCATCCTTGTAAGAGTCGCCTTCTGGCAAGGCTGCCTTCCATCCTCCCGGTACTTCCCTGTTCAGGAAAGGCAGACATGCAAGGATTCAACTTTACCCTTCCCGCCTCCTGCCAAGAAGATATGGTATCATGTCGATATTCGATACAGGGAGATGATCTATGACCTCATCGATCAAACCGAAATCCTTTACCGTGCGTTTAGCGAGTGTGAACAGATCCAGACCGTGAGCAAGGCCCGGTGATTGCAGCGGATCGGCAGCCTGGAGGCGGCAGACATGGCTCAGGTGGAAGCGGCCCTCAAACGCGTCCTGGCGTTGAGTTAGCAGATATAGGAGTATCAGCGAGGAGAGCCAGAAGCAGCGAAAAGTTGGTGCCGGTCGGCGGCGGCGAGGACGGCTTCCGCGACGGCCTGGGGCGCATCTTCGTTCACGACCGCAGAGCCGGTAATGGGGATTTCGGATTCGGCGGTGATCAGATGGCCGACGATCGTCATGAGCGTGCGCCCGTCGGCGGCGCGCATCGGCACGACCTCCTCCAGAGAGAGTTCCTGCCCTGGCCCTAACGCCCGGCGCAGCGCCACAATCGTCGCTTCCGCTACCAGCGTCAGCAGTCCCTCGCTCTCTACCACGCCAGAAACGTCGCTCCCATAGACGATGACCTGCCCGTCCGCCGGGCTTTCCGCCGCGCCTTCAGGAGCCTCCGAGGCGGACATCGTGCCTGCTGCCGTCTGCACCGGCGTCTTCGGAAGCGCGCCGACGCGCTCTAGCTCGACCCGCACATGCGTGACACCTCCTGACCGCGAGACATCCAGGGTAGCAAGCCGCAGCGGCATTCCGGGAAGGCGCGCCGCTTTCTGCTTCGTGCTTCCCCCATGAGGCCGCCGCCTCCGACCGTTTTCCACACGGCCCGGCCCCACCGATTTAGGGCCTCCGGCCGGGTACGGTGCGGCGGCATGGGACTCGGCTTCGCCCAATAGCGGCGCGACTGTCGGCACGACCGCCTGCCCGTCTAACGCCTCGATAACCGCCTCGGCATAGGAAGCCTTCTGAACCTTTTTCAGCATGCAGTCCTGACTGGCAAGGTTGATCAGATTGTTGAGGGTCGCCGCGTAGTGGATATGTTCACGCTCTCGTGTCCGCCGTCCGCCCCGCTGCCCGATGGTCACCGTGATGGCCTCTTCGCGCGCCTCAATCAGGTGCAGTTCGGCGACATTCTTGGCGATATGCGCCGCCAGCGCCGACGCCTGCTCCGCGCTGCGCAGCGTGGCGATGCAAAACTCATCGCCGCCATAGCGGCAGACGGTCTCCAGTGTCGGGTCAGTCAGGTCGCGCAGGACGTTCGCCACGCTGCGCAGGACCATATCGCCCACCACATGCCCGAATCGCTTGTTGAACTGACCGAAGTCGTTCACATCGAGGAACAGCACGGTGATCTCGCGGCCCAACCGAAGCTCCTCGATGGCCCAATCGTGCAGGCTGTCCGACCAGGACAGATCCGTGATCGGATCCGCCGAACGGCGCATCTCGTCCAGCAGGTCGCCATAGGTGACGACCCCGATCAGTCGGTTCTCGTCGTTGACGATGGGCAGGCGTCCGATCTTCTCGCGCGTCATCAGTTCCGCCACGCGCCGCACCGACATCGTCGCGGAGGCGACCACGACGTTGGTCTCCATGATCTCCCGAACCAGACGGTTGACATCCACTCCCAGAAGGTGCTTGTAGAGCAGCATACCGACCAGTTCGTATCCTTCCAGCACAGGCAGGCCGCCGATGTCATGGCCGCGCATCAGCCAGATAGCCGACTCGACCCGATGCTCCGGATTCACCCAGACAGGAGCCTTGTGAACGATCTCTGCGATGGTCTTCATTGGTTTCCAGTCCTCGCGCGCCGGGTTAGGCGCTCCAGAAAAAGTTCCGATTGGGACATGTTCCTGGTACGGCGAGATACGGAACGGAGCGATCCAATGGTGCTGTAGTACGACCGTGAATTGCGGTAGAGACTGCTGTGGCTGATTGCAAGCAGACCTCATGGTCCTGCCAGAGCGCCGAATTCACAACAGGGCAAGCTGTATCGCATGCGCGCCTGCGCGCCAGGTGACGCTGGGGTGATCGCGCAAGGCGATCTCCAGGCTGAACGGTACACGGGTCTGCCGCGCGATCTGCGCCGAAATGCTGCGGCGTGCCAGAGAAGGCGAATTGTTGACGCGGGACAGGTGCGCCAGCCAGACGCACAGCGGCCCGTCTTCTTCCAGACGCTCGGTCAATAGATCGGCGCAGTCGGTATTGGACAGATGGCCGGTCGCCGACGCGACACGCGCTTTCATCACCTCTGTATACGGCCCGCGCCAGAGCCAATCGAGGTCGTGATTGGCTTCGATAATCGCCAGGCTGGCTCCGCGTAGGGCCTGGCGCACTTCGGCGGTGACGCTGCCCAGGTCGGTAGCATAGGTGATCTGCTGCCCGCCCAATTCCAGCACATAACCGACCGGATCGGCGGCATCGTGCGAGACGGGAAAAGAGCGAATTCCTATCGGGCCGATGCCCAGCGTCCCCCCGGTCGGCAGTTCTTGCGTGATAAAGGGCAGGTTATCCCGCTCGGCATAGGCGGCCAGGGTAGCGCTATTGGCGATCAGCGGAGCGCCACAGCGCCGTGCCATCGGTCCGGCTCCGCAGGAGTGATCGGTATGCTCATGGGTCAGCAGAATGGCGTCCAGGTCGGCGGCGGCCACGCCGCGCCGGGTCAGCAGCGGAGTCAGAGTCCGCACCGGCAGACCCGCATCGATCAGGATATTCGTGGCGCCGGCCTGCACGAGAGTGGCATTGCCGCTGCTGCCGCTGGCAAGCGCCTGGACGCGAATATCTCCATACAGGTGACTTCGTTGATTAAACATAATTATCGGCCCGTGAGCCGTGCGGCCTCAGGCAAACAGGCTGTCTACAAAGGCCACCGGGTCGAAATCCTCCAGATCTTCGGGTTTTTCACCGACTCCGATCAGCTTGATCGGCAGTTTCAGTTCGTCGGCGATGGTAATCACAATGCCACCGCGTGCGGTCCCATCCAGCTTCGCCAGCGCGATTCCCGTTAGCGGAATGGCATTGAGGAACTGCTTGGCCTGGCTGATGGCGTTCTGGCCGGTGGTAGCGTCCAGCACCAGCAGCGTCTCATCGGCGGGACGACCCAGTTCGCGCTCGCTGACGCGATGGATCTTCTTCAACTCCTCCATCAGATTGACCCGCGTATGCAGGCGGCCGGCGGTATCGGCGATGATAACATCGGCATTGCGCGCCCGCGCGGCCTTGATGGCATCGTAGACGACGGCGGAGGGGTCCGCGCCTTCCCGATGCTTGACGATCTCGGTCCCAGTGCGCCCGGCCCAGATCTCCAACTGGTCGATGGCGGCGGCGCGGAAGGTATCACCGGCGGCCAGCACCACCCGTTTGCCCTGCTTTTGCAGCCGGTAGGCCAACTTGGCGATGGTCGTTGTCTTACCGACGCCATTGACGCCGACGATCAGATAGAGAGTCGGCGGCGTGGGAGCGACCTTGAGCGCGCTTCCATGCTCGCTCGTCCCTTTTTCCAAAACGGAAAGGAGACTCGCCTTCAGGCGCGCAATCACCTCGTCGGCGTTCGCCAGGCGGTCTTCCTGCACGGCGCGGCGCAGATCCTGAAGAGCGAGCATCGTCGTGTGGACGTTGACGTCGCCCTGGATCAGCATCGCCTCCAGTTCCTCGAACAGGTCTTCGTCGACGCGTCCGCGCCCGGTGACGATCTGATCGACCCTCTGAACGATCTTCTTAAAGAACCCGAATTGCATATTTTCAAACGTCTCCTTGCGGCGCTGCTGCCGCGAGGCCGCAAGTCTATCGCGGGCCATTCCGATCTATAGTATAACTATACGTGCAGATGCCTGTCAAATTCTCTCCGAAAGCGGAACGCGACCTGTATCGGCAGTTCTGGTATGCATTTGACCTCGAAACTCTCAGCCGCTCTCGGCGACTTCCTTAAGGGCTTGCGCTCGCCGCGCAGCAGCTTGGGCTTGGGCTTCAAAGTCCTGGGCCGCCGCTTCGTCGCCTTGCTTCCTGGCTTCTTTCTCTAACTCGAATGCTAATACACTCTTATCTACGAGCGTGCGAATCGCGTACCAGAGCGCATTTTCCGCCGCGTTGGTTTGGTCCTGAAGCAGCCCCTCTCCCGTGAGAATGTGTCCGACATGACAACGAAACTGGAGCAGTTCCGGCTCGTTGATCTGCCAGAGCGTGCCGCCGCAGTCCGGACAGGTAAACAGGGAGGGCAGACCAGAGCGCACGCCTTCGATCTGATCCGTCCGGTCTTTCTCGACCTGATCCATCGCGTCATGAATGGGGTTATTACTCGGTCGCGGCATGGCGCTTCTCACTCCCTTTCTGCGGGTAGGGCGCTTCCTTCAGCAGGCGCACCAGCGTGGATGCAATCTCTGCGATGGGCAAAATGTAGTCAGGGTGGTCTCGGCTAATGGCACTTTTTGGCATGGAGGCATACTGAGCCTCATCGGGGTCTTGCGTAATCGCCGCGCCGCCATGCCGCTTAATGGCGATCAGCCCGGCGGTCCCATCATACAGTGCGCCGGAGAGTACCACCCCGATCGCACATGGCCCGTAGGCTTGGGCGGCGCTGCGGAACAAGGGGTCTGCAGCAGGACGGGAATGATTCTCTTTGGGGCCGTGCGTCAGGCGCATCACACCCTGTTCCACCAGCAGATGACGATCCGGAGGGGCGACATAGATATGGCCGGGCAGGATGGTCTCACCATCGCTGGCGTGAACCGCAGGAAGTCGGCTATGCACGTTCAGAACCTTCGGCAGCAGGCTGCGATGATTCGCGGGCGTATGGACAACGACAAACACCGCAGCCGCGAAGGAGGCGGGCAGTTCGCTTACCAGTTCTATGAGCGCCTGTACGCCTCCGGCAGAAGCGCCGATCACAACGAGGGATTGCTCACACATAGCTTCGCACCGTCCATTCTCTTTCCGGTATATCCCAAGAACTTGCCATCCCCGATGGCACTATTCTGGAAACGATTCAGCGAGGTACGCGCCAAACCAGGCCGTGATGTGTTCCCAGAGATCGAGCAGATTGGCCTTGCCCTCCACCGTATCACCTTCGCCCAGATATTCGACAAGGCGCGCTCGCTTGCCTAGCCGATAGAGCGCTGTAAAGACGATCTCGCTCTGCTGAATGGGAAAGGCATCGGCATCCTCGTGGATCAGCAGCACCGGCGTCTGTATCTTGTCTATATACCGGATCGGGCTGTTCCTGATATAGGCATCGAAGTCCTCCCAGGGATGGACGCCCATTCCCGCCTGCCCCGTCTCGTAGTAGCTCATGTTCGCCAGCAGCATCTCCTGTGGATGGAGAAAATCTCCATACCGGCAGCGGCATCGAAGGCAGGAGCACGATATAGCCATATCCTGCAAGCAGTTGCAGATTATAGCACCAATCCCTCATCAAATGAGTCGCGGCAGGCCGCGTATCGCCATATTTCACTCCGGCATAAGGGAAAAGAATCGTCGGATAGCGGCCATCGGGTGACCATTGCGGACGGAAGAAGCCCCTATCCTCTTGAGCGCCATCGGTGAGACGCACGAGGCTGCCCTCTTCGACACGCACCAGAACGATGTCGCCGCGCGTCTCAACCATATACGTCAGGCGGTGAATCGTGCCGGCGTCGGCGGCGCGCGTATGCTCGAATGCCAGCCACGTTCCATCCGGCGAAAAACGCGGATTACGGACATGCTCGACGTGGAATAGATCCTCCGGCTTTAGGTTACGTTTGGTTTCCACGCTGTCTCCGTGCGAACGGGCTATCCCTGACTCTTCGTCACACGCACCCAGTCCACCAGCATCCTGGCTTTGCCGTCTTTGATCAACTGGACCGTTGTGTCCGGAAGGCCGGGATAGGGCGAACTCACCTTATTGACCCCTTCCGGGTAGCCGCCCCCCAGCGCGAAGTTGAGAATCAGGAACTTGGGGTTGTCATAGGCCCAGGGGCCGTAATGCTCGACCATCGCACGGGTAACTCGATACACCTCTTTATCATCTATCTTGAAGACCAGTTCATCGGGCTTCCAGTCTACCGAGTAGACATGCCAGACGGTGATGTCCTTATCGGGCGGCAGCGGGGTTCGTTTGGTCAGGGGCGTGTTGCCGAAGTAACCGGGGCCGTGCAGCGCAGCGCTGACCCAATCCGACGGGCCGACGTTCTCCATAATGTCTATCTCCCCGGTGTCGGGCCACTTCCCCGTCCCCAGCGCCCAGAACGCCGGCCACAGCCCGGAGCCTGCCGTGAGCTTGAGGCGCGCGGCTACCGTACCGTAAGTGAACTCCACCTTGCCGCGCGTGTCCATGCGTCCGGAGATGAAATCGAACTTCTTGCCTTGCGGCGTGACAAAGCCGGGCCGATAGCGCGGATGCAGCACAAGCGCCCCGTTTGCAGCGCCTTCGGCCTCCGCGCCGTGAACCGGGGAGATCGTGTCTGTAGAATCCACATAGGCTTGCTGCTCGTTGTTGACCGTTCTGCCGGTGACGACCACGTTCCATTTGGAACGGTCTAACGTCGGCCCGGCAAAATCGTCGAAGAAGACGACCTCGGGTTTTGGGGGCGACGGGGATTCTTGGGGATTTCTCCCTGCCGTGGCCGCCGGGATCCCGATCAAGCCAATCAAAGCCAGCACACCCGTCGCGAGCAGTGTTCGCATCGTGAGCCTCCCTCCTTACTGACACTACGCATCCGCCGCCAGACTAAGCAGCAAAACAATCTGCGCTCTGTGAAGAATCTTGGAGAAGGGATAGGTCGGCCCGATACGTTGAGGCTAGGTGGTGAGGACGGGAGGGATCCACTGATCGAGACCCCTCCCGGTCAGGCGCTATAGGGCTAGGGAGCCTGGAAAGTTCCGCTCAGGATGACGGAGCCGACGGTGGGCGTAAGCGGGATAATCCCACCCCCCAGACTCGCCAACGAGATCGTGATGGCCTCGCCAGGATGGACTTGCGGAGTCGAGCTAAGCGGCAGCAGGTTGGCATTGCCACGGGCAACGGCCATTGAGCCTATGACTTTTCCGTCGAGGGCTACCGCCAGCACCGTGCCGTCGGGCAGGTTGAGATTGAACGCTCCGATCGCCAGCGAGGTGCCGCTCTGAAAGGCCGTAAATTCAGCCTTTCCCGACGGTACCACGCCGTCGATCGCGGAGCCGTTCAGCAGCGCCACTAGCACTTTGGCTTTCGCTGATGGCGAAGGACTTGTGACCTGCATAAACGAGGCATTTGGCAGGATCGAAGCCGTCGGAACTTGCGCTGATCCTTGTCCCTCGGACAACAACGTACACGTTAGGACCACGGCGGCGGCATAGCCACAAAAGCGCTTCAGTGTGGTCGATTTCGTCTTCATCGATCTATCTCCTTTGAGTTCGAGAATGGTCTCGTTAGTGCGAGAATGATCTCGTGGGGGAGATTATTACACGCAGCGACGTGCCCGGGACGCGCTTTTGTCCGAACTGCCGCAATCGATGTCTGAATGGTCGTTTGCAGCCTGCGGGGAATAACAGAGCGGAAGACAATTTGTGCTCTCACCGGTATAACTAGCAGCATCACCGTGCTGTTAGCGGTTCCGAAAGAGGGAAGGTCTTCTCATGATTTTTGCTCTGTTGGATAAAACCTGTGTCCTGGTGACACTGACCTTCGTATTGACGCGCACCCGTCTTTTTACCCATCTGCTTCGTCCCCGGCTTCCGTTGCGGGACCAAGTCATCGCCTTACTGATCTTCCTGCTCATGGGCTTAACGGAAGTGGTCGTCGCGCATCAGCACTCTTTGATGAACGCGCGCATCATCGCAGTCTGCGCCGCCGGACTGCTGGCCGGTCCCTGGGTCGGCGGTATCATGGGAGTGGCCGTGACCGTAATGGCTTGCCTGTCTCAGAGACTGCCAGTCCTCTCTATTGGTCTCTCCATGGTTCTGGGCGGGCTGGCAGGAGGTCTGTTGCATCGCTGTAAACCAAGCCTGGCACTGCATCCGACAACAGGCTTTGTATTGGGTGCGCTGACCTCCCTCACGCGCTACAGTCTGGTAAACGCGCCTGCCCAGAATCTGCTGCCAGAAGCGATTATCCATGGCGGCGGGGTCGCGCTGATATTGCTCGTCGTAGCGCAAGTACGGGTACAAGAGAGCCAGGCACGCACCGCCGCATTGGCGGAGGTGCGAGTACTTCAGGCCCAGATGCATCCCCATTTTCTGTTCAACGCGCTCAATACGCTGTCCGCTCTCTCGCTCCTGGAACCGCAGGCGGTTCCCAGCGCAGCAGCGCGTCTGGGCCACTTCTTGCGGGCCAGCCTGGATCAGCACGAGCGGCCTTTCATTTCCCTGCAAGAAGAACTCAACGCCGTCGCCGCCTATCTGGATATAGAGGCTTTGCGGCTGGGCGAACGCCTCTTTGTAGAGCAGAAGATCGCACCCGGTCTTATGGAGGCTTCGATTCCACCCTTCCTGTTACAGCCTCTGGTGGAAAATGCCATCTGCCATGGCATCCAACCGCGAGCGGAAGGAGGGTGTATCACGTATACCGCTCAGCGTGAAGGAGGTTGGCTTGTCCTCACCGTGTCCGACACAGGTGTTGGCATCTCCACGGAAGTACAAGCGCGTCTCTTTCACGCCAGCGGCCCTCATGTTCACGCCCTGACACTCCTGCGACGGCGTTTGCAGAGTCTCTACGGCAGCACGTTCGCGCTCACCCTGGAAAGCTACCCTGGCGCGGGTACAACGGTCTCTATTCGCATCCCGCTTCAGCATTCCGAACAGTTTCTCGCAACGCGCTTCGCGTCACCTCCTGCCATAAGGCAGTGAACACGCATATGTTTCTTACATCTCGTTTCAACGGAGGGTTTGTGCGAAGGATTGAAATCCTTCGCACAAGAGGGCGCTCGAAGAAGCATTAGGGGCTGAATATGATCCGGGCTATCATTGTCGAAGATGAACCGCTCGCCGGACAATATCTCCGCGCGCTGCTGCAGCGCGCGGGCAAGGTTGAGGTCATTGGCATAGCGCGAGATGGGGAGACCGGTCTTCATCTATGCGCCGAAGAGACCCCCGAGGTCGCCTTCCTGGATGTTCACCTGCCAGGTCCCGACGGTCTCGCCCTGGCAACTTGCCTGGCGCGCTTGCCACAGCCTCCTCTGATCGTCTTTACCACGGGCCATGCGGACCGTGCCATCGACGCCTTTCGTGTCGAGGCAGTAGACTACCTGCTCAAGCCGCTGGAGCCGATCCAGGTACAGGAAGCCATCTTGCGCTTAGAAGACCGGTTGGCACGCCATCAGCGCGACGACCTAATATCAGCAGACACAGGCCGCGATCCGCCGCTAGGTCTGCAGGAGGATCGACTGTCGGTCAAAAATGGCCCGGACGATGTGATCCAACTGCTTTCGCGATGGGAGATCGTGGCGGCGCTGCGGCATGGCAGGCGCACCTGGATCCACACGGCGCAGGAGGAGTTTGCAACCTACTATCCCCTCGCTGCCCTGTTGTCCTGGTTGGGAGACCCACCTTTCCTGCGTGTCTCCCGCGAGGCCATCATCAACATACAGGCGGTCGAAGAGGTCGTCCATTACGGCGACCGCCTCTATCAAGTCCGGCTGTGCGACCGCCAGAAAACGCGGGTGGAAGCCTCTCGCTCGGGCGGATCGCGTCTGGCCGCTCTCCTTAAACCATCCGTATAGCCCTCGACGGCTTCCGTGGTCCGGCAATTCCGACAACGAAACCGCCCGTTCAGACAACGCCTCCCTTCAGCCCCCGCAAGGCAGGGTAGAGTCTGTTGCGGCGCAGACACCAGAACGGCTCCGCACTGGCGACTGCGGCGAGACCAGCCGCCTGCACTTCAGAAAGCAGGCGGTCAAAAAATAGCAGACTTCCGAAGAGAGGGGAATCTAGCTATGCAAAGCAAGGCGTCGCTTAGACGCTTCCTATCAAGCCTCGGTTGGAGGCGTATTCTGCTGCGAACCGTGCTGTTCTGCGCGCTGGGCATGGGGTTGGGAACGCAGGGACTTGCCGAAGACGCGTTTGTCCGACTCAATCACTCCGCTCCCGCATTCGTCGCCAATGCCTGGCATCTGGGGCGACTCGACCCGACCCAAACCGTTCGACTGGCGATTGCGCTGCCGCTGCGAAATCAGGCAGTACTCACCAAGACCCTGGAACAACTCTATACACCCGGTGATCCGCTCTATCACCACTTCCTGACGCCTGACCAGTTTACCGAACAGTTCGGCCCTACACAGGCCGACTATGACGCCGTCGCTGACTACTTCCGAGGGCGTGGGCTGACCTTATTCGCCACACACTCCAACCGCGCTCTGCTGGATGTCGAAGGCCCTGCGGCAGCGGTAGAAGCCGCGCTGCGCGTCCAGTTCCATCACTTTCAGGCGCAGGACGGACACCTTTTCTATGCCGCCAATGCCGCCCCTGCCCTGCCTGTTTCTATCGCCGCTCGTATCAGCGGCGTCCTCGGCATGGACAACGCCAGGCCGCTTCAACCGCAAGTGCGATTTAAGCCGCAGGCATGGAGAGCCGCGCCTAACGTCATCGGGACCGGACCGCTCGGCGGGCTGGCTCCCAAAGACATCAAGACAGCCTACCGAATAGACCAGGCGATCAGCCCTAATTCTCGTGTCGCGCCCGACGGCACAGGGCAAAATCTCGCACTCGTCGAACTAGATGGCTATTCGTCCACCACCATTCACACCTATGAGCGCCAGTTCGGTCTGCCCGATACCCCGCTCGTCAACATCAATGTGGACGGCGGACCTCCCGGCATCGGGCAGGGCGAAGTCGAGGTTGCTCTCGACATCGAAATGATGGTCGCCCTCGCGCCCAAAGCCTCGGCGATCTTCGTCTACGAAGGCCCCAATAGTGGTACCGCGCTCGTGGATATTCTTCATCAGATCGCCACCGACAACAGGGCCTCGGTAGTCAGCACCTCCTGGGGCATTTTCGAGGATGAATTCAACGATGGCGGCGCGTTTTTCCACTCCGAAGCGGCTGCGTTTCAGCAGATGGCGGCGCAGGGGCAGTCCATGTTCGCCGCCGCTGGCGACACCGGCATTCTCGACCCGAACACCCTGACAGTCTCCGCGCTCGACCCGGCGACGCAGCCCTTTGTCACCGGCGTCGGCGGCACGACGCTCTCCGTCGTCAATCCCGGCGTAGACGAGCATTACGCGGGCGAGAAGGTCTGGAACGACTTCAACAACTCCGGCGCGGGCGGCGGCGGTGTAAGCCGCTTCTGGCCTATGCCGTCCTATCAGACTGCGGTCGATCCGGCGCTCAACGGCGGCGCTTCGACCATGCGAAACGTGCCGGACGTCTGCCTGAACGCCGATCCCGCCACCGGCTACGACATTAATTCGGCGGTGGCAGGCGGCTGGGCGACCGTCGGAGGCACGAGCGCGGCCGCTCCGCTCTGGGCGGCCTATACCGCCCTGATCAACCAGGCGCGCGGGTCGCAGGGCAGAATCGGATTTATCAATCCCACCGTCTACGGCATTTACAGTGGACGTTTTCCGCTGCTTCCCGCCGCGTCAAACGCCTTTCATGACGTCACGACCGGCAATAACGACTTCTTCGGAGACTTCGGAATCTTTCATGCCGGGATCGGCTATGATAACGCTTCTGGCTTAGGCAGCATGGTCGGAGACCAACTCTTCGCCCATCCGCTTTTTGCTCCGATCTCAAGACAGCGCATCACACCCATCCCCACGCCCGGACAACACGGACGACCGATTAGACGCTGACGCACACACCAGAGACAAGGGGTGATTCACTCTCCCTTGTCTCTCTGTCCCATAAGAAGCCTGCTTCCGAGGAAAGGAGAATCGATCCATGCAACAGTCCGTATCTTGTCTCAACGCACGGCTAAGACTGTGCCGCAACGCCGTTCTGTCTGCCTTCGCCTGTCTGGGAGGAATGCTCTTCATGACAGCGGGCGCTTCGGCGCAAATCACGCCGCGGCCCGGTAACGCGCCTTTCTTGAGCCTGTTCGCCGACGGTGTGCAGATCTACGATAGCGCGTCCGATCCTAACAATCCCGGCGCGTTCGTCTGGCAGTTCACGGCTCCCCAGGCCGATCTGTTCACCGACGCCTCCGAAACCACGCATTTCGCAACCCATTTCGCCGGACCGACCTGGAAGGCGGATGCGGACGGCAGCGAGGTCGTAGGTATGCTCGTTGCCGGTGAGCCGTCGCCCCATCCCGACTCGATCCCGCAGCTGCTGCTTTCAGCAAAGTCGCACTCCGGCGCCGGTATCTTCGAGGATGTCACCTACATTCAGCGGCTGGATACCGTCGGCGGCCTCGCTCCCTCTACCCTGCCGACCGGGTTAGGAGAGGAGTTCCGTTCGCCCTACACAGCCACCTATCGCTTCTTTGATGCCGTCCCCGAACCCGGCACGGTCGCCTTGTGGCTGAGCGCCTTCGCCGTAGGCATCCTGCTGCACCGGCGCAAGCGCGCTATCGGCGGCATAGACCCCAGAGCATGAGGCGCTCTGGTACGGTCATCACAACCCTACCCGCACTGTCTAGCCCTAACAACGCTTCGAACGCAACGCAGGAGAGCGGTCTTCCTCTGGGATCGCTCTCTTCATAAGGCAACCAAAGGAAGGAAACAAAGCATGTCTATGAAATCCGTCTTTTGGAGCGGCCCTGTCGCTCTCCTGTTCGCTCTGCTCGCCTTGACGCTGACACCGCTCCGTGCGTTGGCTCAGGTTTCGAGCGCGCATACCATTCCTACCCAGCCACGTGCCATCTTGCCCTCAGGCGTCTGGTTACTGACCGGCAACTCCGGAATCCTGTCCGGCTTTCTGGGTACGACCGACAAGAGTCCGCTGGAGATACGGATCAACAATCATCGCGCCATGCATTACGAGTTTGTCGACAACTCATCCTTCGGAAACCGCAGTGTCAACATACTGGGCGGCAGCGAGGTCAACAGCATCGCCGCGGGAATGACGGGAGCGACGATTGCCGGAGGCGGAGGACAGGACGCTTTCTCCGGCGTGGGCTTTCCCAACCGCATCCTGGCAGACTTCGGCACCATCGGAGGCGGCTTTAGCAATAGCGCCGGCCTAGTCTCCACTGTGGCAGGCGGATCCGCCAACAACGCCAGCGGTGACGCCGCCGCTATCGCGGGCGGCGAGGATAATGAGGCCAGCGGCGGCAATGCCTCTGTTGGCGGCGGCGTAGATAACGAGGCCAGCGGTTTTGTCGCCACCATTCCCGGCGGCGTACGCAATGCCGCCACCGGGGACTATTCGTTCGCCGCCGGACGCAGAGCCAAGGCTATTCATACCGGCTCCTTCGTTTGGGCCGACAGCACCGATGCCAACCTCCTCTCCACCGGAGCCGATCAGTTCCTGATCCGCGCGCATGGCGGCGTGGGTATCAACACCAATGATCCCGCCGGACAGGCGCTCAACGTCAACGGCACTATCCTCTGCACCAGCCTGACCCAGTCCTCAGATGCCCGTTTCAAAACCAACATCGCGACGGTGGACAACGCCCTGGACACCATTCTCAAGCTGCGGGGCGTCACCTTCGAATGGAACCGAGAGCAGTGGAAAGAGCGTAGTTTTACGGCAGGCCGACAGATCGGCTTTATCGCCCAGGAGGTGGAGAAAGTCCTGCCCGAACTCGTCAGCGCGGATGTGAAGGGCTACAAGTCGGTCGCCTACGCCAACGTCGTGCCTGTTCTTGTCGAGGCCGTCAAAGCGCAGCAACAGCAGATAGATGCGCTCAAAGCGCAGCGTGATACAGATCGGTCCGAACTGAATGCTCTGGAGGCCCAGCTCAAAGAGATGGACACGCTTAAAGCGCAACTGTCCGTTCTGACAGCCCGCTTGACACAGATGGATACGGAGAAGGTCACTGGCAAGTAGGGCAACGCCGCAACAGAGCAGCGCAAGCCCCGGTCGCCATCCCGCCATAAAAGGCGCTGCCAGCAAAGCGCAGGAGAGCGGTCCTGCTCTTAGATCGCTCTCCCTCGCAGATCTCCGTGCATGAAAGCCCAAGTACGATGTCAGCCCACACGGCGCTCCACTTCAGCAAAGGTGCTCAGCCGCAGCCAGGAGGGCAGGCGCGTGCGTAGCGCGGCCGGACCCTCGATCTGCAAGGCGCGCGTTTGCAGCGCGGCTCCATACGAAAGATCACCCATCCAGATGTCGATCATCGTGCTGACACTGGTGGTCACATAGAGGTTCGGCTCCAGACCGGGATCAACCATGCACAGGTCGGCCTCGTCGCGATTGATAACCAGCCACCACCTACGCCGATTCATAGGAGCGTCGTGGTACTCAAAGTGAACCACGACCCGCTCTTCCGGCAACTGCTGATGATCCACGCGACGCCGCATATCCCACATCAGGAGACCGACATCCAGGTCGCGGGACGCCAACTCGCTTCGAATCCACTGTTTGCCCCAGGTTCCCAACTGCATCACGATCGGCCGCAGGTCCTCTCCGGCGGGCGTCAGGCAGTAGAGGTCATAGCCGCTGCCGGAATCGACCCGCTCGATCACGCCGGCGCGTTCGAGTTCCTGAAGACGCTTGGAGAGGAGGCTGCGCGACATCAGGGAAACCCCGCGATGGATGTCGCTGAAGCGCTGGCTGCCCATGAACATCTCCCGCAAGATGAGCGGCGTCCACCGTTCGGCGAACACTTCAGACGCTTTGGCAACCGGGCAGAACTGTCCATAGCTGACTTTTCTCGCCATCTTCTCTTTCCTCCACTAAGCAGGCAAACTAGAATCGTTCGTAGTTCTTGCCCTCGAGATTTGCTACGAACGAGCTATGCCTGATTACTTCCCCTATATCCGATCCCGTCGGTACAGATATTGTACTTGATAGTACGCCCGTTTCGTGCCATCCTGCTGCCCGACAATGTTTCCTACGAGAGGATAAGGAGATCCATGAAAAAACTGCATAAGATGCTGACCCTCGCAGGCTGTCTGCTCTGCCTGTTCTGGGGTCAATTTGCCATGGCCCAGACGGGCACGGTGCAAAGCTTCGGCTTTAATGCATATGGACAGGTCGGCGACGGCACGAAGGTCAATCGCTTGCTCCCTACCCCAGCTCTGCATATCAGCGGCATCAAAGCCGTCGCCTGTGGCGCTTTCCACACACTTGCACTCGACTCCAACGGCCTGGTCTGGGCTTGGGGCTATAACGGATACGGTCAATTGGGGACCGGAGACTACACCGCCCACTCCGAACCGGTTCCGGTACTGGGAGGGATTAAGGCTATTGCCGCTGGCGGCTATTTCAGTCTGGCGCTGGACTATAAAGGCAAGGTTTGGGCCTGGGGAGATAACTACCAGGGCCAGTTGGGCATGGGGGACTACGCTCCACGCCTGACGCCTGTGCAGATGACCGATCCGAATAACACCGTCATCAAGGCTATTGCCGCAGGCGGTAATCACAGTCTGCTCATCAACGAGTTTGGCGCGCTGTTGGGCTGCGGTGACAACTCCATGGGGCAGCTGGCGCAGCCGGATTTCCAGACTCACCCCAATCTCACCTTTATGAGCTATGGAGCCATTGCAGCGGCGGCTGGAAACTACCATACACTGATGCTGACAAGCGCCCACGAAGTCTATGCAACCGGATATAACAGTACTGGGCAATTGGGTGACCGCACCACCACCAGCAGGCACGGGTTCGATTTCCGTCTCCCCACCGGGTTCGCCATCCGCTCCATCGCGGCGGGAGCCGATTTCGGCTTCGCCGTGAGTCTGGATGGCAGGGCCTTCAGTTGGGGCGACAACGCCAGCGGTCAACTAGGTCTGGGCTACACGAGTGCGCGGGAGCCGCAGCCGCTTCCCGTCCCTGGAGTGGCGAACGTCAAAGAGGTGGCGGCAGGCGGCCTTCACTCTCTCATATTGACCGCGGACGGGAGAGTACTGGCGACGGGACGGAACACTGAAGGGCAGCTTGGCGATGGCACGACCCTATCCCGGTCCCGATTCGCGCCCGTACACAATGCGGCGTTCATCCAATCGATTGCGGCAGGTTTTCAGTCCAGCGTGATCTTCCAGCCCTTCACCAGCGCGCTGGCGACAGGATCGAATATCTTCGGCCAACTGGGAAACGGCAACACGCTCCAGCAGAATGCGCCTGTTCCCATGGTCGGCGTCAGTCACATTATCGCCGTGGCATGCGGGAACGCCAGTGGGTATCATTCGCTGCTGCTCCGCGCGGACGGCACGGTCTGGGCCTGCGGCTCCAATCAGTTCGGGCAGTTGGGTAACGGCGCGATGACTCTCAATCCCAATCCGACGCCGACGCAGGTGCGAGGGCCAAAGGGAGTTGGTTTCCTCTCCAACATTATCGCCATCGCGGCGGGCAACGGCCACAGTCTGGCGCTGGCAGCGGACGGAACTGTCTACGCTTGGGGCCTCAACAACCGCGGCCAACTGGGCCTTGGCAATCGCACCAATAACGCGTTTCCTGTCCAGATTCCGTTCCTGAAAAACGTGAATTACAACCAGCCCAGTCTGGTGTTCGCCATTGCCGCAGGCGCTGCGCACAGTCTGCTGTTGGACAACGACGGACAGCTCTACGCTGCGGGTTGGAACGATTACGGACAGCTAGGGCTTCCCGGTCTGACTGATCATCTGTCGTTCGAGCCTAGCGAAGGCCAAAACCATCAGATCGCTATTGCGGCGGGGTCCGGGCACTCCTTGAGCCTCAAATACACCGGCGAAATCTTCGCCTGGGGCAACAACTTAAACGGCCAACTGGCTCTGGGTGACAACATCAACCGGAGCTTTCCGGCCCTTCAGGTTGGGACCGCCGCCATCGCCATCGCCTGTGGCGGCTTCCATAGCCTCTGTCTCAATGGCGAGGGCCAGCTCTTTGACGCCGGCTTTAATCGCTACGGCCAACTGGGTGTGGGTGATACGACCGATCGCAACTCTTGGAGTTCCGGCAGCGGCATGACGGGGATGTCCGAGATCGCTGCCGGAAATGTCCACAGCCTGGTCGCCAATCCCTTCGGAACTCTGCTTACCGCCGGGTTTGGCGGATTCGGCGCGCTGGGAAACGGCGCCACAAACACCTTGTACACGTTCTTCCCGGTGTTCAATTTACCGGGCGTGATCCGCATGGCCGGCAGCACCAGCCACACTCTGATTTTGACGGCGCCGCTCATCCAGGTGGCTTCGGGCACCGTCAGCCCAACGTCGGTCAAAGGGGGCACAAGCGCGACAGGCACTGTAATGCTCAACGGCCTGGCGGGACCAGGCGGGCAACGGGTCTATCTGTCCTGCTATAGTTTAGATCAGAACGGCCAGTATGTGAATGCAGCGGCCGTGCCGGCCTATATCGATGTAGCGCCTGCGAGCAAAACGGCGACCTTCCCGATCACAACGACAAAGGTAGGGATCAAGACGGTGACAACGATCAACGCCTATCTCAATCAGACGGTGTCCATCTCCCTGACCATCCAGCCGTAGAAGGCGCTGCCAACAGGACGCAGGAGAGCGATCTAAGAGCAAGACCGCTCTCCCTCTACTAGGTTCTGCCTGTGCGCGCTCCAGTCGGTACAGATTTTGTACTTGATCACACCTACATTTGGTGATACCATGCTCTACAATAACGTTTATACGTGCGGACCAACTTGGCCGCGCTCGACTGCGACAGGCCTGGACAACCTAAGGCGCCTTGACGCGCCGCTCCGGGTCATCGGCCGGCCCGCTCCCCGGCGAATCGGGGGAGGAGAAAAAAGATGCTAGAGACGGTTGTAAAGACATTGAGCGGCGCAGAGAAGCGCCTGGATGAGACAACGATTCAACAACTGGCCGCCAGCCTGCGGGGCGAACTGATTCAACCTGGCGACGCGGATTACGACACAGCCCGAACGGTATACAACGCGATGATCGAGCGACACCCGGCTCTGATCGCCCGGTGCGCGACCGTAGACGACGTCATCGCCTGCGTAAACTTCGCCCGCCGCAACGACCTGCTCGTCTCGGTTCGCGGCGGCGGTCACAATGCGGGCGGCCTGGGCGTCTGTGACGGCGGGCTGGTCATCGATCTGTCCAAAATGCGAGGCGTACAGGTGGATGCCGCGAACCGCACGGTGCGTGTAGACGGAGGCTGCGTATGGAACGACGTGGATCGCGCCGCGCATGAGTACGGACTGGCGGTGCCTTCCGGCATTATCTCGACGACCGGCGTGGGTGGGCTGACGCTCGGCGGCGGCATCGGGCACCTGGCCCGTAAGTACGGGCTGACCATCGACAACCTGCTGGCCGTCGACATCGTGCTTGCCGACGGTAGCCTGGTGACAGCCAGCGCTACCGAACACCCAGACCTGTTCTGGGCCGTGCGTGGCGGCGGAGGGAACTTCGGCGTCGTCTGCTCGTTCCTGTTCCGCGCGCACCCGATCTCGAATGTGATAGCCGGACCCACGTTCTGGCCCCTGGAGCAGGCCCGCGACGTCCTGAAGTGGTATCGCGAGTTCCTGCCGGCGGCTCCGGAGGATCTGAACGGCTTCTTCGCCTTCCTGACCGTGCCGCCTGCGCCGCCGTTCCCGGAACACCTGCACTTACAGAAGATGTGCGGCGTGATCTGGTGCTACACAGGCCCGGAGGAGCAAGCGGATGAGGTATTTCGTCCGATACGCGAGTTCGGCCCACCCGCCCTGTACGGAGTCCACGCCGTGCCGTTCCCGGCCCTCCAGAGCGTGTTCGACCCCATCTATCCCGCGGGGCTTCAGTGGTACTGGCGCGCGGACTTCGTGAAGGAGCTAAGCGATGCCGCCATCGAGCGGAACCTTGAGTTTGGCGCGGAGTTGCCGACGTGGCAGTCGACGATGCACATCTATCCCATTGATGGCGCTGTGCATCGCGTCGGGCCGGAGGAGACGGCGTTCAGCTACCGCGACGCGAACTGGGCGCAGGTCATGGTCGGCGTGGACCCGGACCCGGCCAACAACGAGCGCACGATCTCCTGGACCCGGCGCTATTGGGACGCGCTCCATCCCTACTCCGCCGGCGGAGCCTACGTGAACTTCATGATGGAAGAGGGGCAGGACCGAATCCGGGCTACTTACCGTGATAACTACCCACGGCTGCGGGAGGTGAAGCGGCGATACGATCCGAACAACCTGTTCCGGGTGAACCAGAACATCCGGCCCACCGATTAGATACCGTGTTTTGGATCGTCTGTTTCCCTTGGAGAGCGCCGAATTTTGGCGCTCTCCTTACTTATGTTGGGCAGGTCCGACATCGGAACGGTCATTTGACGCGCGCTTCGGCCTCTTCGAGCGTCATTGTGTCGGCTTCGACTTCCGCTGCCAATTCCTCTTCCGTCGGTTCCTGGGCGGCCAGCAGCGCACGCGCGGCATCCGCTTCCGAGGCTGGGACCAGGACGCCTCGACTATCCGTAATCCCTAAATGGGGCATCATGCCCGCCGCCGGACCAACATACTGGTTTTGAACGACAGCGCGCATGCCTGCAGCTTGCAATGTCGCACAGACCAGTTCCGCGGTTGTCTGATCCGGAGCATCATAAACCCGAACCAACGCTTCACCTACGTGCATATTGGGACTGTCCATCATGGTCTCCTGTTAAAAAAGGGTTCTCAAAGATAGTTCTCACCAGGCAGAGACGCCGCGCCGTTCGGCGTGATAAAGAAGAATATCCACATTGTCCGGGTCACAGCCAAGCAACTGCAACATCAACGCAATCTGCCCGCGATGGTGGACCCCATGAATGGCCGCGTGCTGCATCAACTCTCCCAGTGGCATTGAACGTTTCTCACCGCTCGGATTGGCGAATTCGATGATACGGCCCATATCGTCGTCTTCCAATTGGGAGAGGAATTCCCTCACATATGCCTCGACTCGGCTATAGACATCCCTCACAGAAGCCACATTCGGATAATCGGCAGGCTGGAGCGCCGGTCCTCGTTGCGCGCCCCCGCACCGGCTTAACCAGCCCCATTGCGCGCTGACCATATGCACGAGAACGTCTCGGATAGACGGATGTTGGCCTCCCACAGGCTGAGTAAACTGTTCGGGCGTTAGTTGTGAAACGACCGGAAATAATCTCTTGTTGGCCCAGTCACTATAGTCGTAGAGAAGTTTCAACTCCTCAACGCGCATGGAACCCTCCTTTTACCAGAGCATGGCACGCGGTTTCTCAGCCACTCTTTACTCGCTCGGTAGGCACTATTTTGCTTTCCAGCACAGTGGGATCCGAAGCTTGGAATTCACGTGACTTGAAGTCGCGGCCGCACTGACCCTATAGTGAGTCGTATTAATTTAAATCATACCAACATGGTCAAATAAAACGAAAGGCTCAGTCGAAAGACTGGGCCTTTCGTTTTAATCTGATCGGCACGTAAGAGGTTCCAACTTTCACCATA